>Ga0210059_1007433_pt1 | contig 17400 bp, 9 predicted proteins | sample Ectturendosymbi2_FD_188042 | JGI IMG/M metagenome (GOLD analysis project Ga0210059, IMG submission 188042) | Ecteinascidia turbinata endosymbiont from Florida, USA - Sample 2 (SPAdes) (version 2) | ecosystem: Host-associated > Tunicates > Ascidians > Unclassified | place: Key West, Florida...
TGCAAAAAGTTGCAATATAAAATTCCTGGAAACAGCTCAAAACATTGAATTATATATATCTTGAGTATTTAGGAAGCTGTTGGAAGCTGTAAAAAAAAGTTGCAAAAGCTGCAAAAACTTGCCCTACTCATTAGGTTTCAGTCTAACAGACTACCGGTGGACTGTACAAGAAGTTTCCACTTGGTCTAAGTCCTGCAGAGGTTGGACTTGCTACTAGCTCGAGCACTGACTCAAGACTGATTCGACCTTTGTAAGGCACTTCATATTTATACCCATGGTGCTGAATTTTGATTGGTCGAATTCGATCACGTCGTTAGGCCATTATCACACTCTGAGCATAGGGTGGTTACAACCACACCACGGTTCTCGTTTCTGATTGGTTACTCCGATGACGGCGGCCTACGTCATCGCGTTGGATTCCCATTGCTAGTAAAGGGATTGCCTACCAGTTGTGCAATCGCGAGAGTGTGACGTCATTTTAATCAAAATTTTTATATTCGAAATTGTAGTGATTTTGATTAGGATTTTAACAGGATTTTTACTACGTTTTTCATTGGGGTTTTTGTAAGGATTTTTGTAGCTCTCTCTCTTGAGCATCTTAATACGATAATTACGCAAGTACAATGATACAATAAATAATGTTTTTCAATGTTCGATGTTGCTGGAGTTGGCTTGTATTCGTTGAGGCTTCTTTCGTTGATTATGTTTTGGGATAAATTATATCTTCGTATACGATTGCAAGAGGTTTCATGTTGAGGAGAAAAACGAACTCAACAAAGGTGCTTGTAGTTCGTAAACGTTTTGTCTATGTGTTGTAGAACTTTTGTCTTGTAAGTCTTTTTGCTGTATTGGCTCTTGAGTGCTACTTGTGATATAATTTCATTATAAAAAATAAATTTTGGGTAATACACAAAACAGCTCCCTGACCGCATATTTACTCAGATATCATGTGCTTAGAAATTTTTACCAAAGGGTTGGCTACATCAATCAAGCATTCAAAAGATAGTTAATGTTTAAACATCTCTTGACATTACTGCAAAAACATACATGTTTGACATACATACGAACAACAGGCTGAAGCCTGCATCGTCATGTATGGTGCCAAGGAAGTGACAGTTCAGTCCCAGATAGAAGGCATGATTGTATTGTTACATATCTAGTCTATGTGACAATTTCCTGACCAACACATAATTATTAATAACATGTAGTGCATTTAAAAAACTGTCAAGTTCTTAGTTATGGCACAGAAAAGATCATTTCAAAAGGTCTAACTGCATATCTGACACCATCACCATTGCTTTTCATGGTTACAAGAACAAACAGCTATGTTATGGACTTGGATATAGGTCCGTTGACAGTGACACAGTTCAAATAAAATGCTGACTTGTCACTCTAGTTGCACCATCATCGTAGTCGAGCACACGCGTATGGTATATAGGTCTAATGTGCTAATGGTTTTTAGTTCACCTCTCACCATCATCCAGCACCTCTTTGGTTTTCATAGCAGTGGTTGCACTTATAAATGGCTAGGCTAGTTTTTATTCACTTTTTTCAAGTTTCGAAACTTTTTGTTCAGATTCATGATTAGGTTTAGGGTTTTGGTTTAGAACTTGTCTACCAAATGCAGTACCAAAGTTACGTGAGCCGGCAGTAAATAAAACGGATCCGGAAAAATACCGCTAAAAATGCGGGCTGGATGTGACGGCTGACGTAACCCAGAGAGAAGGTAACCGGCAGTCGAAGAAAGTGCAAAAATACGATATGCAGAGTGTCGTATGATTTGAATGCCTGGAAACGTGCATGGTGGCGAAAGTATCCGAAATGCACAATGGCAGCAAAGCTGAACACCTTAAAAAGTGTGTCATGGCTGTGTCGGCTGATGTACGCAAACCCACAAGGAAGGTAGCTGGTGTCAGAGTAAAGGAATAAAGTTTAGTGATTGCTTTTTTGATGTGTCTAGATTAAATTGAAACCTTTTGGTTAGATGCCAGATACCTACAACAAGCTACAGTAGCATACAGGAATAACTATAACCAAAGAAAAAAACATTGGAGTTATTTTTCGATTTCAATTATTTTTCTTTTTCTAAGGTAAACTCTACCCCGAAACAATTAAACTAAACACCAAACCCTCAGCCCTAGTCATCAGATTTCTCTGCGATATGTAGAATAATATTCTGAGCATTTGCACATGGCGTGAAGTCAAAAATGTTGAAAGTCAGACATTTCGCTTGACACCGCCAGTTGAGGAAAGTGCAAAAAAAGCAAAAGCAAGGTGTTGGCCGATTAAAGCAAAGAAAAGTAGCCTACCTACTAGGCATATGTTTAGACAACACCTTTTTTGAATAAAGACTATTCTAAAACAATTAACTTTCATTTGAGCTATGCTTTGTCAATTGACCATTGCTTGAAATTAAACGAATAACAAAAGACCAGTTTAAATCATTCTAGCATAGGCAGAAAGTTAAAATAATTAAAAAAACTCTAAACAGCAACGTAAGTCGGATATTTTCAAAATGAATGCGTCTCATGAACGCTATCTTTCCACTGACTTACATTTCTTAATTGTAATTTTAGTGTGGGGAGAAAGTTTAAATAATTTTGAAAATTTCAAGAAACTGCGATGTACCCCAGAATTTTTTCACAAAAAAAGTCGCATGAAAAATTATTTTTTAATCGAACCATATTCCGTGATTCTAGCATGGGTACAAAGTTAAAATAATTTTGAAAAACTGATGAAACTGTGATGTCCAAACAATTACTTTTCATGTGATCCACATTTCGTGATTCTAGCATAGGTACAAAATTGAAATATTTCTGAAGAACTCATGAAAGTGTGCAGTCCGCCTGAATTTTTTCACAAAAACATGTCTCACGAACAATTACCTTTCGCGTGATCCACATTTTGTGATTCTACAATAGGTACAAAATTGAAATATTTTTGAAAAACTCATGAAACTGTGAAGTCCACCAGAATTTATTCACAAAATCATGTCTCACGAACAATCACCTAGAATCACGAAATGTGGATCACGTGAAAGGTAATTGTTCGTGAGACATGTATTTGTGAATTAATTCTGGCGGACGTCACAGTTTCATGAGCTTTTCAAAAATATTTCAATTTTGCACTCATGCTAGAATCACGAAATGCAGATCACGTGAAAAGTAATTGTTCGTGAGACACGTTTTGTGAATGAATTCTGGCGAACTTCACAGTTTCATGAGATTTTCAAAAATATTTCAACTTTGTAATTATGCTAGAATCATGAAATGTGGATCAGGTGAAAATTAATTGTTCGTGAGACCTGTTTTTGTGAAAAAATTGAGGCGGACTGCACACTTTCATGAGTATTTCAAAAATATTTCAAGTTTCTACCCATGCTAGAATCACGTAATGTGGATCACATGAAAGGTAATTGTTGCTGAGACATGTTTTTGTGATAAAGTTCTGGCGGACGTCACAGTTTCATGAGCTTTTCAAAATTATTTCAATTTTGCACTCATGCTGGAATCACGAAATGCAAATCATGTGAAAAGCAAAAATTTCGTGAGAAATGTTTGATGAAAAAGCTCAGGAGGCCTGCACACTTTCATCAGTTTTTCAAAAATATTTCAATTTTGTTCCCATGCTAGAATCACGAAGTGTGGATCACGTGAGAAGCAATTGTTCGTGAGACATGTTTTTTTGAGAAAATTCAAGCAGACTACACACTTTCATGAGTTTTTCAGAAATGTTTCAACATTGTACCCATGCTAGAATCACGTAATGTGGATCACATGTAAGCTAATTGTTCGTGAGACATGTTTTTGTGAAAAAATTCAGGAGGACTTCAGAATTTCATGAGTTTTTCAAAAATATTTCAACTTTGTGCCCAAGCTAGAATCACCAAATGTGGATCACTTGAAAATTAATTGTTCGTGAGACATGTTTTTCTGAAAAAAATCAGGCGGACTTCACACTTTCAGGAGTTCTTCAAATATATTTCAACTTTGTACCCATGCTAGAATCACGTAATGTGGATCACATGTAAGGTAATTATTCGTGAGACATTTTTTTGTGAAAAAATTCAAGCGAGCTAAACACTTTCATGAGTTTTTCAAATATATTTCAATTTTGTACCCATGCTAGAATCACCAAATGTGGATCACATGAAAAGCAATTGTTCGTGAGACATGTTTTTGTGAAAAATTCAGGCGGACTGCACACTTTCATGAGTTCTTCAGAAATATTTCAATTTTGTACCTGTGCTAGAATCACGAAATGTGGATCACATGAAAAGTAATTGTTTGGACATCACAGTTTCATCAGTTTTTCATAATTATTTTAACTTTGTACCCATGCTAGAATCACGGAATATGGTTCGATTAAAAAATAATTTTTCATGCGACTTTTTTTGTGAAAAAATTATGGGGTACATCGCAGTTTCTTGAAATTTTCAAAATTATTTAAACTTTCTCCCCACACTAAAATTGCAATTAAGAAATGTAAGTCAGTTGAAAGATAACGTTCATGAGACACATTCATTTTGAAAATATCCGACTTACGTTGCTGTTTAGAGTTTTTTTTTAATTATTTTGACTTTCTACCTATGCTAGAATGATTTAAACTGGTCTTTTGTTATTTCGTTTAATTTCAAGCAATGGTCAATTGACAAAGCATAGCTCAAATGAAAGTTAATGGTAATGGTAATGGTTTATTGTTTCATATGACTCAGCCAATAAGCAGAAGCACCATAAAAGCCATCGCATGCAGTAAACCAACCATTTGCAAACATTAGAGCAAATGAGAATACAATGGCACAATAGCTGATCAGTGTAAACAAAGAGGGGCGCTGTGTCACATTAATTGTTTTAGAATAGTCTTTATTCAAAAAAGGTGTTGTCTAAACATTTGCCTAGTAGGTAGGCTACTTTTCTTTGCTTTAATCGGCCAACACCTTGCTTTTGCTTTTTTTGCACTTTCCTCAACTGGCGGTGTCAAGCGAAATGTCTGACTTTCGAAATTTCTGACTTCACGCCATGTGCAAATGCTCAGAATATTATTCTACATATCGCAGAGAAATCTGATGACTAGGGCTGAGGGTTTGGTGTTTAGTTTAATTGTTTCGGGGTAGAGTTTGCCTTAGAAAAAGAAAAATAATTGAAATCGAAAAATAACTCCAATGTTTTTTTCTTTGGTTATAGTTATTCCTGTATGCTACTGTAGCTTGTTGTAGGTATCTGGCATCTAACCAAAAAGTTTGAATTTAATCTGGACACATCAAAAAAGCAATCACTAAACTTTATTCCTTTACTCTGACACCGACTACCTTCCTTGTGGGTTTGCGTACATCAGCCGACACAGCCATCACACACTTTTTAAGGTGTTCAGCTTAGCTGCCATTGTGCATTTCGGATACTTTCGCCACCATGCACGTTTCCAGGCATTCAAATCATACGACACTCTGCATATCGTATTTTTGCACTTTCTTCGACGCCGGTTTCCTTCTCTCTGGGTTACGTCAGCCGTCACATCCAGCCCGCATTTTTAGCGGTATTTTTCCGGATCCGTTTTATTTACTGCCGGCCAGATGACTGCCGGCTCACGTAACTTTGGTGATACGTATAGGCCGTCAATTTTGATAAGCTGTATCTCATGACGTAGTAGTGACGTCATCACCAAATTTGGTGTGCGACCTTCTCTCACCACCAACTTCAATGGATGACGTCATCAATGTCGTCATCACCCGGGAAGTTGGGGAGGGTGAATTGTACACTAGAAGTACTACAGTACTTGAAGTAGACCAGAAAATCCTAGCATAGTCGCTAGTGTAGAGATCACCTGCTGGAAGTGGAAGTGGCTACTAGGTAGCCGGTTGCGGTTATGCAAGATCAACTGCTAGATAGCTGACTATGAGTGCATGAGTCGAGTTGAGCAGTTGTGTTTCCGATCATGATTCATATTTCATGGTCACACTAGAGCAGGGGTGCAAAAATGCGGTTGCGCACTTACAGTTACACCACATGACCAAAAACTTGCAGTATGCGAATAGGATTAAAAGCAACATAGCAGTGTTCGCAGTTTCACCTCTGGCATTGTTTTTGCTCGCTAGTCTTATCTCATTTCTTATGTTTTATTCATGGCAAATGACGATAGGCCAGAACCTAAAATGCCATCTACTGGTACTAACAGCAATTTCATGGATTAGATTTTGGGTTAAGTAAAATGATTGACACCACAATTTAGATCAGTGTTTCTTAACTGGGGAGCATGCCCTGCAACACGGAAAGTTTGATCATTGAATTTACCAATAAATACATTTGTTTTTACAGCTAATTTAAAGTTTGGCGGCTTGAAACAAAGAAACATTACGTAAGGGAGGTGTGCTCGTAGAGAAAAATTCAAAAGATTTAGAACGACTTATTTAGATAGATGGAGCAGAGTATAGGTGACCTCAGTTGAAGGGCAGCTCCAGGTCAACAGCATAACTCAGGCTCACCACATGGTTTGTTCTGAAATTTGAAATACACAAAGGCAGATTTTCAAGGCTAATACTCTGACATTCTGTTCAGTTTGATTTAAATAGGCTAGGTTTTATGGAACAAGGACAATCCTAACCTATTTGATCTGAAGAGTTTTGAGTTGGTGTCATGCTTTCATTTATGTCAGCAAGAACAACATTACTATTTTATGAGTAAATTTAGGATTACATTAGGATTAGGGTTAGGTTACTTACCATTACAAAATAGAAAAAAAACACAATAGACATCAACATAACACACATGATGGTGGGCAAGCAGTGGGTGAAGAGATGAGGCATGTAGATGTACAGATGAGCAGGTGAGGCAAGCATTTAGGTGAAGAAAGTATTAAGTAAGCAGCAATAATGGTTATGAGGCAGAGGGCAAGGCATTTTAGTGCAGCATTTCATAGCAAAAACAAGTAGCATGGGCGGAAAACAATGTTTATAAATGCACATCATGAAGAAAAGTAGATTTACCCACAGACCATAATTGGGTGGGTTGCATGAATGAGTTGTTCCCAACCAGATGCATGGTGTCACCGAATGAAGTTGAAGAGTAAAGGATGTGAGCAGGTTACAGTATTATTAGCAGTATATAATCATTATTGATTTCAATAAGTATTAGGTATTATATGAAAAACAAAACAAAAAAAGCGTTTAGTAGCCTATGTTAAAGAATTATTTAGTTCTAAGGTATAGTTTCACAAAAAATCATAGCTTATCTATGTAGACTACCCATTTATTTCACAAATGTAACTGGTGTCATGTCATTGACACCGTCATTCAGCTTTATGTGACTGTGGGCCTAGGAATTAGGCTGAAGTCAATGTCAGTGAGGTCTTGGAGGTAAACATCACTTTGTTTGCTTTGAAATCCTCGTATTGCAGCAAGGGTGCTCCTCAAAAGAGCAAACCTGAGCTTTGTCCTTATCATAAGGACAAAGGCTTATGTACGTTATGACAGATGCTTACGGCTCCCTGCGTTTTTCAGCTATTTTTTCTGCCAGCCTTTTGTTTACTCTGTTGCATTCTGGTGCCATCCCTCCAGTTGTGAAGACAAGGGGATTGAATGAAGACTTCTCTATGTCAATCACTCTTTGATTGTATTTATCCTTCTCCTTTTCATGTTGTTGGTAGACCTCTGCCACGGACTTCCCAGAATATGACTGTGAGGTATGATGTGTGATCCTTATGTCAAAGAAAGTTTTCTCACAGCTCTATTCCACAGTCCTCTCGCAGAGATATCCAACCTTGCATTGTCAGCAGTGTTGACTTTTCTTTGATAATCATTTTCATTGATTGGTAAAAGTATGGGTTCGGTCTGAACATCCCTACAAACCTCTCTCATTATCTGTGCCTCAGAGTCTCTTACTGAGTTGTGCCTCATTGAAGTGTAGCCACCTAGTTTGCATATGAGGCTGTGATCAACAGAATTTGTCTCTCCACAAGCACAGTGAGTGGGTATGCCTTTCACCTTCCATCCATATCTTATGCAGATCGCATCTGTGAATTCTTGTTTATTCAGTGCATATCCAATCGCTTTGATTGGTAAGGCTGACAACCAAGAAGATGCCCCTTTTTCTATTGCTCCTTTTATTAGTTGTTGTGACTCAGGGGTCATTTCCTTCAAAAGTTTATCACGGATGTTTTTGCATTTTTCTCATGTTGTATTCTGTTTTTTGTGTGTCTGGTGAACTGCTGGTCCAAGGGGTTGTAGTCAAGATCAAGCTTTTGAGTGTAGATTTTGTCTGTTAGTTTATTAGTGATCTGAGTGGAGTGCTCGTATTCCATTTTGGCAGTTTCCTGAGGATCTGTCAGACCTAGCCCACCATGCCTGATAGGAAGAGCAAGTATTTGTCGTTCGGCATCACTAAGTCTTCTCGTCCTACAAGAGCAGGTATCAATCGATCTCTGATGACGTTTTCAAGTGGTTCAAATAATTCACTCGCATCAGGCACTGTTCGTTGGAAATGGGTCCATCTGGAAAATACAGCTTTGGTGAATGCTGAGTATGCTGTTTCAGGGTCATCTTGTGCGTGTTTTGTGAGTGATTGAAGGTCTTTTACCCAACTCTCAACCTTGTTTTTAATGTATTGTTCCCTGAATGAATCTGTCCCAATTACTGATCCAAGGAGGCGTTCACCTTGGTCTGTGATTTTGATTGCATCACCTTTGAAGATTTTTTGTGCGACTTGCATTTGACTGCTATCTTTTATTAGGAGGATTGTCTTTGCATGACTGATATTGAATGTAGCTGTTCAAGGCTTGCGTCACTAAAATTTTCATTTGCTCTCATTCTGGCTGGCACTATATCATTGCTCTCTGATGTTCGTTATGTAACAGTGAATGAGAAGTTGTTCATTGTTACATTTAACAAACGTTACAGAACAAAATGCCAGTTGGTCCTCTGTGTACTAGGCTCATACATATTAGCCCAAGTTACTGGACAATTTATTGTTCATTTGAAATTATACTCAGATGGGAACTGTCCCTTAGATTGGAATTCAAATCCAATGGTCTATGTAAATCCATTGCTTAAAAAACATTCAATCTTATATGAGTAATATTTTTTGAAAAAACAATTAATTGCATAGACCAGCTTGGCTCGAACAGATAAACCCAAGTAAAGCGCAAGCAAACAAGGTTGTGAGAACAATGCTTGCTACAAAGGATATTTTTTGATTCAGATCACCTGCAACATGAACGCAAAAGGCCAGACATAAAATGAAAATATATAAACAGTTTTGTCAAATCTCCTTATGAGAGATGCAAACACACAACAGAAAGACACTGTCTATGGAAATAAATCCTTTCTCAGCAAAGAATCACACACTTTGAGATCTTGCAGAGTACATATTTCACTTACGATGTAGTCATCATCAGCTCTTATTCAAATAAAATGTCAAGTCTGCAAGTGCAACAGACAAGCAACCTGCAACAATAGAGATTCCTCGTTGAACCATGTTCACTCTATCGTTGTTTGTGTGTTGCTGCATTTTTTGAAGTACTTCCTGATTGTGCACTCTAGGCATGTGACTTGATTTGCAATCACAACAGTGACAAGGCCCAATGAAAAGAGCCAGAGTTAACAGCCTTAATCAGTGAAGTGGGTAGTGGCCCAAATATACAAAGCAAGCTCATGTTCTATAATGTAAATCGTAATCGAAGACCTAGGCTAAGCCTGAGTGCTAGAGTCACCACTGCATCAGTTTTCGACCTATATGAATGACCACATGTTTATGAATGAACCAAGACCTCTGAGAGAGAGAGGCGCCCTCTCTTAGTAGGAGGCCTTGAATGAATAGTATGTTGATGAATATGTAGCAAAAAGTATGAAAGAAGATATTAACTTGTAAGTTGTAATACAATGTTAGATGTGAAGTACTAATGCATTCTTATATTCTGTCACATACAGGTTCTTGCTTATAAAGCTTATGTGTATGTGCTACTACAATGCACAGAAAATTTTGCACCCCTGGGCTAGGTATTTAATGCTTTCAGGCCCTTTAAACTTTTCATTTAAAAAGCAATAAATTGGGCAGTGATAGCTCAGTGGTGGGACATCTGCCTTTCATTTGGAAGGTTGGGTGTTCCGATCCACAGCCACTGAGTGAATCGCCACAGCACTCCTTGGGCAAGAGCGTTCACCTCAACCACCCCAATAAGAAGCATTATCCAGGCTTCGAGCTGCCACCAATTGTCAATGAATAAATCTGTCACATTAGATGCGATCTGACAAAAAAGCAGTAAATTCAATTAAATGAAAAAATGTGATAATTGGGAACTGCAGTTCAACCGGCCAAAGAATAATTAATAACCCTAAACCTAAAGCCGTAAACTTAACACTGTAACATCAAAACTGAAAACCTTAAGCCTAGTATAAAGAGCACCTACTGAGCCCAAGCACATGATAAAGATCACCTACTGAGACCATTCTATTAGTACATGTTCACCATATTATTATTTAAATTAAGTCTGAACATGCTTGCTGTTTGTGGTTATTAACTGTAACCATGCGCTGAATCTGTTTTTTTTTGTTGAAACATTTCAGTCATTCTTGCTGAGACATTTTGGTCACTGAAACATTTCGGTCATTTGTCTCCACAGTTGTATTAAAACTCGCCATAACAGTGCTTTTTAGCCTATATTTTTGAACATTCTGACCAAAATGACTTAATTTTTTTCAGTCATTTCAAAAACGTTTCAGTCTATGACCGATAAAAACAGTGCTGAATTACATGGTAGCTGGCTATGAAAAAGTTGACCTTGTGCAGCTGGTTACCTAACATTGATACTTCCAATAAATAACTGCTACAGTTTTAGATTGATTTTGATGAACTACTGTATGTTCATGCTGTTGCTTAGTATACAGTAGCATGCAACAAGATATTTAATGACAGAATTGACTTGTAACGGAAAACTGTTCTTGGCAAACTTCAATTTGAAATTAACACTGAAAATTGTTGTGATCATGTTCCCTTCAATTCATAGGACCCAGGTTACGGTCAGAAATACGTGATTTTAAGTACTGCAATTTTTTCTTTTCCAATTTAAATTGTTTGTCTGTCAGTATTTTGTTCTCTCCACACCTGTGAAATTAAATATCTCATCACGAAACTGTGTACATAGGTGTGCACTTATATATAAATATGATTTGTGTGTTTGTTTTTATCAGCTTTTCTTTTCACATATATAACTTATTATAGTATTGAAAATTGTATTTCAGGGTTAATAGACTAGATGACTTTATGGTCTTTCGCCAATCCTTTGTCACAAAGAAACCAGAAAATCTTGTTACTTGTGTAAAACTTATAGTAGCTCTTAAATATGCTATAGCTTAGACTGCATTATATACAGGGTGTCCCAGAAGTCGTGCATCATTCAGATTTTTATGAAAATACATATAAATAACAATTTTATTGATCGCAATCATAACAGATGCTCAAATTGTTCACCCTCTGCATTAAAAACATAAAAAACACAAACAAACTATTATATGGTGAAAAAAAAATTATTATATGGAGCGTGGCTTTTGGGACACCCTGTATATTTATAATTCAACCAGTGGCGCATCTAGTCTGGAAAACAGGGGTCTGTCACGGAAGGGCAGCTTTTGATATCACTTTTCAGCATGAAACTATACTTTCTCTGAAAACTAGAAATCGACCGATGAATTTTGCGATGTTGCCAAAGTATTATATCGGCAAAATTCTGCCGATATACAGTATAATGTCAATATTTGCTCATAAAAGTTGCTGCGCTTGTCTACTGCACAAAGTGTTCTGAAACCCAAGTTGCGACTTCGTCTATGATTAATTAACATAAATTCTCTGTACTATTCTTTACGTCGCGCATCAAGTAGTGTGCAATATTCAGACAACTCTGCAATCATCCAAATAAATCAGCCTATGACATAACATTCGCTCCCAGGTTTTGCGTGGTAAGCAGATGGCTGCTTGCAAACAAGGCCGTGATTTTTGACTATCTTATTCTTATTGACCCAGGCTTGTGCAGTATTCCGTTTTATATACTTCTTCATCACACTGAAATATTGTCTTTCAACTGTGGTTTAAGTGCTGCAAAGTATCAGCATCGGTTATCGGCAATGAAAAATAACAACGTCAGAAATGGCCTAAAAAAGCTTTACCGATCGAGCTCAACTAAGATCAAATCAAACAAACTTGATTAGTAGGGCTAGTAGCTTAGCGCAACTAACTATTCAGAATAGATAGTGGTATTGACCTCATTGTCAAAACACATGAGGAAAGATTTCCACATTATCATTGCTTTTGGTCACAGCGCATTTATTACATCACAATCATTGTTTCTTCCTGGGAACATGGTGCTGAAACGATACTTAGCTTGTCGAACATTCAGAAAATGACAGCCACACACCAATGAGAGCTGTTGCAATTGTTCTGATGACTTTACATCGTAATGTAAAAGTGCCTTACTCAAAATCAATATAGGACATTTTGCGCAGAAAACAACATCACCAACTGCTCAATCCCTAAAACGCTATTTTCGAAATACAACGCTTGACCGATATTTTGTTCAGATAATGCGACCATAATTTCTGAAGCTAGCTGTCGCGCCTTTCATTATGAGAAATTCCTGTTAAAAATATAGCTTAAGTGGAAACGAACCCGCATTACTTGTGTAACGCTAAATAAGGCCTAAACTTATTTGATTTAGTGGTAATAGTGTGTAAGTAGCAGATAAAATTTAGGCGGAAACTGCAAAACAAAACAGTCGCCATTGGACACTCACTGTGTCTTCTCGCCACGAAGCTAAATATTATAAAACAGCTCTGCGTGTGCATGGCAGTGTACGAACTTCTGACAGTTTTGCTTGCTTTGAAGTTGGCACTGCCATAGGAGGAAATTCTGAAACATGTGCGTTCGACGCAACATCAATTTAAAGTGTTCAAAGACATGGATTGTTTCATGTCACTGCGCAGGCGGTGTTTAGACAATGCAGTAACATTGTTTTTTCGTAATAGTACTATGCAATGTTACAAGGTAAATGTAGGCTGTTGCCCGTTGCAAAACACCTGCAGTGACAGCGTTTGATATTTTATCATCGGCTTTAATGCTGAGTACCTGCGGCACAAAGGGGCCTGTCATGACAGCCAAACAAACCCCCTGGACACGCCCCTGAATACAACACATGCATTATTTTGAGATTATTGATATCACTGTATTTGCAATGAATGAAACTGCCTTGTTTGCGACATACTGCTATATATATATTTCACAAACTGATGTAGTTTCATACCAAAAAATTTTGAGCCTGCAGTAAATTATATAAACCAATTTGTACTTACATAATTCTTCATTTAACACATCTGTTTTCTTCTGCGCAATGCAGTATGATATATTGACTTGTACAGGGTGTTTCACAATTGTTGAAACGAAGCGGCAGCTTCTAAAACCTTTATCAATGACCTTATTCATTTTTCTCTTTCCAGATTGTCATAGGGAAATAGTTAACCTTTCTATATATATTAAACAAAAAATAGTCTAATGATGCCTTGGTCGATGGAGCAGAAGATCTTTTGTGTAAAGACATATTACGAAACGAAGTCTTTCCAGATTGTTCAAGCAAGGTTCAGAAGGAAGTTCAGCTTCAACAAATTTCCAAATAGGAGTCAGATTTTCAAGTTGGTCAAGAAGTTTAAAACTCATGGCACTTGTGGAGATCGTAGGGTAACAGGCTCATCGCCCTCTGGGCCTCCAATAACGATTCAAACTCCCGACAATGTCACTAGGGTTCAAGAGTTAGTCGGTCGGAGTCCGAGCAAATCTCAGAACGGTGGACATCTGGAGCATGTACTCTAGGACTCTTCTTGACATATTATTTCTGACTTGAGGACAAACAGTTGCAGATTATAAAATGTTATCTTTTCACCTTTCAATAAATGTGATCATCATTGTGGTATCATTTAAAATCCTGGATTTGTGCCCAATCACTTTGTTTCAACAATTGTGAAACACCCTGTATGAACCATTATTTAACCACTGCAAACCAATACGCTGTTGCTATATGCTGAAACCCCATTTGAAATGTTGATGTTCATTGAATAGCATAGGGGTTAAATTTGAATGGTGTAAGGGTTTAATTTGCTGAACAAGTCAAATACAGTATCTTGGTATATTGTTTCATGCCTCACTAAATGGTGGCAATGACATATAGTGACAAATGAACGCTTCCATGTGGCAAATTAAGTTGCAAACACCTTTCCTCATTGCTGCAGTGTAAAACACTCTATTTTATGCACATTGTATGCTGATGTATGCCTGCCAACTGCGGTGTAGTTACATGTAGTCTGGTATTAAGAATTTCTGAGCTGCCTGACATAACACATACATTATATTTTGCATTACATCCTAAGAAATAAATGTTCGCATACATCAAGTTACCTTTTTTTGCAGTACCCTTTTTGTGCTTATAGACCAAGGCAAAGACAGTGCAGAATGGAAAAAATATAGTAACAAGTTTAAGTTGTAAACACAGTAACCTTTATCAAGTGGTTTTCCCTTTAATGGCATGAAATTATACAATTTCGAAATGTTGTTCATTCATATTCCAATGTAAAGATCTAACATACAAATTTTTGACAAATTTCTGATAGTATAACATCAAAGTGGTGTCTGAGTGAAGCTCAGAAGAGAGTTGCAACTTTGAGTATGGTCACTATAGTAAGGACTATGTGTTCTACCACATATAGTCAATGTATTCCTCTTACCATTGTGGTACTTCATCTCAACATTTTGCTGCCAATGAAAGCAGATGGCTTTGCAAACATCTAATATGATTTCATTAAAATTTTTGCTTGTGTGCTGTTGTTCTCATATGAAGTTGTGAGGCTTCTAACTTTTATTCTGTTCCAATCTTTTGTTTCACAAAAATGCATTTTTACAAAAATCTGTTCATTTGATTTGTGGAAAGGTTTTGCAGTATTTGCTATCTTCGTTTTACAAGTGCTGTATTTAACCATGAGGGTTTGCATGTCTAGCCATAATACCTGTCCTTCACTACAATTCATGTGGCGTGACATAAACTAAAGGTACATATTACCATTCATTGTTAATGCACATGGCTGCTCCTGTTATCAGGTATAGATGTGAGGGTGAGGGGTTAGTGGTGTGTATTCATATGATGGGTCTACAAGAAATATGTATGAATAATAATATTACTTCTAAAATAAAATTTCAGAATTGGGTGTGTGTATAGTCACATGAAATAAATTTCCTGTGTAAAAAATTTACTTATTAGTTTGATTACGTCACCTTTGCAGGGACTAATTACTTGATCATAAAATTGTTTCCATTGCAAATAACCTGCACTCATTTAGTATTTTCCAGCCAAGATAACTTCATGCAGCAAATATACTATATACTAGACATTGCTCATGTCTACATTTGAAAAAAAGTCAAATTTTGCAAACTTAGTTAAATCAGCTCAAATCATTTTTCATTTGAACGCCTTGCCTGTTGTAATGAATGTTAGACCCAGTGCAACATGAAAGTTTATGAATTTATTATAATTAGTACAGTTTGTCAAGCAATTTCTTAAATTCATATATTAGAATTTCATCTTTTCTGGTGCAATTTCACAAGCATGTCAGCCAATAGTTTAAATTTCAATGCAAAAAGTTCTTGGTTTTAGTTGTTGGATACTGACATTACAAAGGAATGGCCTGCAGTGCTCATGACATTTGCAAAAACTCTCAACACTGATTTAAAATTAACTAAGCTGATTTTCCAAAACATTAAAGCAAACAATGAGAAAAACAGATGTAAACTTCAAAAAATTGTATTGATGTAATATATCTGTCAAAGTTTATCATTCTCTACCATCAAATTTTTGAGATGTTGATATAAACTATTCTTGCTTGATAAGATCAACCCTTATATTTTTTAGTCTGTTGCCTGAGCGTTCCCACATACGCTTTTGTAGCTTTTGGAGTCGTACTGACTGCTTTTCATACTGAAGATCTCGTCTCATTCTCCTTGTGTGCAGAGTTTGAATCTCCAATGAATGCAACTTAGGTCTTCTCATAAGCAGGTCTATGGCTGTTGTCTGCTAAAAGTCCACCCAAATTCGTGTGGTTTGTTACATGAGTAAAACCTAGAAACTCAATTCATGAAACTAAACCTGCTTTTAAATGGTGAAAAAGCAAAAATATTAGGGCGGTTCAACCAAAAACGCACTGAAATAAAAAGTTTTACAGAGAAAACTGCATGCAGACAAATTTGGTCAATTGCACAGCCAATTTGCCAAGCTTTTTTAAATGCGTTTAACTGGAGTATAAGATTATTTGTATTAGAAAAATCTCCACAAGTTATTCTGTCTTGTTGGAACTTTTGAGCTTGATTCCAACATTTATTACAATATATATTTAGCATTTCATGTTAATAGAGTTGGTCTTGGCTATCTTTCATGAAATCATAAGTAGCATCGGACAAAATTCTTGGTTCAGCATGAAGTAGATTGTCATGACAACCTTGCTTCGTTTTTTTATATCCTTATGATGACAGAATTTTGGGCAAACCTATTTTTCTCCAAAAATCTGAAAACATCATGTGCATTGTGGAGAAGAAATATGTAAATTTGCCAACCTCAAAATCAAGAAACCTCCTAATTCTTTCCATGAAAAAAAGCTTCATTCGTTTCCCACTAGATATAAACCAGATATTTTTGAACAATTTCTCATTTCTTTGTACTTATATAACAATATTTTTTCTCAATTAGTTACTGAACCATACTTTGTTTTTCAGTGTACTTAGTTGTTTCATGTAATCCTACAATGGGGCGCTCAAGATCAAGAAGCCCTCGCTACAGAGGTGATTGTAATAAATCCGTTGTATGGTTCGACTGAATTTTGTTGTTGGAGTGAGATCTGAGTGCAATAAATAATAATAGTGCTCCTGACACCCTGTTTGCTCAACTACGAATTCCACACAAGCATTGACTAAACACCTTCGTTGCAGCAGAGAAGTCAGGTTGCGTCAAACTATTACTTTGAGTCAGTGGTTCCCAAACTTTTTCTGATCTCGTGCCATCTGTGAGCCCTGTATTTTCACCGCATACCACCTTGAAAACACTTTGCTCCAGGAAAACTCAATCTACCCAAAATCATTCGATCAAAAGTTTGGCAAACCAGACTTGACGCAAATACGGCATAAACAACATGGCTGTGAGAAATTATAATGGCCGGTTTTCGAAACTAATAAGGCGTCATTCCATGCTTAATTGAACAGAAAAATTAAAAATGTTCACCCACCCTCTCAGATTTTGATGAAAGTGGGCTCATTTGAAAGAGCTTCAAAAATAACAACCAACAAAAAAAATTTGAATGAAATCGGTCAAGCGGTTACCGAATGGCAGACGTTT
>Ga0210059_1007434_pt1 | contig 17399 bp, 12 predicted proteins | sample Ectturendosymbi2_FD_188042 | JGI IMG/M metagenome (GOLD analysis project Ga0210059, IMG submission 188042) | Ecteinascidia turbinata endosymbiont from Florida, USA - Sample 2 (SPAdes) (version 2) | ecosystem: Host-associated > Tunicates > Ascidians > Unclassified | place: Key West, Florida...
CCTGTTTTAACGCGCAACCTGTTATTTTTGCAGTTATGAACTGCTGTGTCGTAGCGTTGAGTTTGTTTTTCCCCGATAGCCTAACTTGGAGCGCTGATAGTTCATATTCAGTGCAACGACATATATAGTAAGGAGAGTGGATGTACAAAAATATGCATACTATGTCAACAAACTTCGCCAAAACGTTGGTTTGGAAACATGGAAATGACGTCCAATTGTGACGTCACAAACAGTGCACACCAAAAACAAATAACCACCATATGACCTTGAACCAAACCCCCCCATGAAAATTTTCTGCGTACGCCACTGATTACAAGTGTGCAGTAGACTGCACTACGCTTGGTAGAAACGTAGTAAACCTAATCCTGACCCTTAAATCTAAGCCCTAAACCTAACACTCAAACCTAAACCGCAAATCTCACCACAAAAGTTTGGAAACTTTTGAAAAAAGTAAATAAAAGCCGGTACCATGAAAGTGCAACCGCTGCTACCAAAACGAAAGGTGCCCGATCACGGCCAGAGTCAACGCGAAAACCATTCACACAGTAAGACAAGTCTACATGATTATCATGACAGTGCTGCAAATATGATAAACGCAGCATTTCATTCTTACCGTGTCAATCGCCAGCGGACCTATAGCCACTTCCAAACAAAAACACCCCGTAATTTTGTGACCCAATCCATGAAAATAACATCACATGTTGTGCACTTTCAATCCGAAAAACAGAAAAAGTGTGTATTTTCAAGCCACAAGTAAAGCTCTGCTCTGGTTATCTTTCCATTTGAACTGGAGTGTATCTGGCTTTGTCCATTTATAACATTGATGTCTGAGTTCGTGGCACTAGCAGTTGGTACAAGAACTTGGTCGAGTAGGAATTCCTGTTGTGCGAGTGGTTGTCGTTTGGGCTCTCAGCATTGTTGCTTCGGCTCAGCTAATAGAGACGACTGCTTTTATGGAAAAACATTTGATGTAAGCTACAGTACGTTTTTAATAAGTTTTGAAAACCAGACACAGGTTTACCATTTGGGTTAAGGTTTTAGGTTATGTGGCAAAGATGATATGCTAGTCCAAGGTTAAAGTCCTTGTAATGTGACCAGTTCAACCAATCTGGTTCAACTAACTGCAAAAGAGCTCCAGCATTCAATCAATGGGTGAAATAAAGAAATCAGATATTGTAATGCAAAGTAGATCACAGTATAAAATATAGTAAAAGTATGTAGCTTACAAAAACTACGAACTCAAAAGGTCTTTTAGCAATGGTTGACTGTATAAAACTCGAGGTGGAATGTTCAAAATTCTAACCAAAAGAAATGTAGCTTATGTAGGCTGAAATAGACCAGGTGTGGCCAACAGGTCGACTACATCGACTGGTTGATCATCAAGGGCCATTTGGTCAATCGCGCCTGATTTTGCATTGAATTGACAAGATACCTAAAAAGAATATTTTTTCAATCAATATTCCAGGAAGTACATAAAAATATAATCCATCAGTTGGTTGGTCACGTATATTCTTTGGTTCCTCTAGTAATGGCTGACCAAAGGCTAGCTTGACAGATGCTGCAAAGGTATTGTAATATGTTTTTCTATTATTGCGTGGCAATCATGATTTAGACACTTAGCCTTCTGTCTGTGCATCACATACTATGGCGATGGTACACTGCATTTGCACATGTGATGCTCAAATTAGGCATGTTGTATTTGTGACTTTATTACAGACTGGTTGATCGTGAGTTATCAAGAAATTTTCTAGTCGAGCCCAGTCGAAGACAAGTTGGCCACCCATGATATAGACCAGGAGTTCCCAACCTGGGGTACATTTGCCCATCTGAAGGAGTACATTCAAGGGAAAAATATATTTATTTCCAAATATTCTATCCTATACAAGTTCTATTAAAACTTCAGTGGATTTCTATATTTCACTCAGCTTTTTTGTCACATGACATTTTAGGGGTACATGCTCATCTGTTGAAATGCTGAAGGGGTGCATGGTCAGAGAAAAGTTGGGAAGCGCTGATATAGACTTTTAGCCTACACAACACACACATGCCACTCAACACAACAAAGCAGCATACCAGCAATATAAGAGCAGTTCACTACTTCCACTTCGCCGGAAAAAAAATTACGATAAAGTAACACGAATTATCATTCATTGTGATAAGTGCAGCACATAGTGACAAAATCATTTTGATTTTTTGTGAATATAGAAATTATAGCAAAGAAAACACGACCACGACCACCATAATTTGTGACATCTCGAATCATTCTCAGGTAAATTTCGTTATAGAAATCAAACAAATATCCTGATCCTGTCCTGATCCAATTTTTTTCAAAAATCGATATCCAAATCCAATCCTGATCCAAAAAAATCGGAAGTATCCTGCAGGATATTCAATCCTGATCCTGTCCATGCTCACCTCAGGTTCGGTTTCGGCTCCACCGTTGTAAACGTTTTGGACTTCGGCTCCAGCTGCAATCATCCAAAATTGCTTGAGCTCGAGTTCCGACTCCGCAGCTCATCGGTCTGTTTCATTCGGCTTTGCAATTTTGTGAAGCTTATAATACAAGGTTGCACTTTTCTGTTGTCACGTTTCATCGTTCGTTGTCGTTTTGTTTCTAAGCTGTTATACCTTAGCTTTGCTGACTGATTATTAAGGAGTGTTGCTAATTTCATTTATCACATGGCCAATTGACCGTACCCCGCGGTAGGTAGCCTACCTGGCCAGAGAGGAGGTATTGAGTAGCAATTCATGGATTTGTTGGGTGTTACGTAGATGTCCGTTGAACGGAGATGGAAAGTCTCTGCCGGAGAGGTGACAGTGAAGGGCATGCCCCAGACACCCCCAGATTGGCATTATCCTATTCGGGTCTCGCTCATTCACATCGCTCATCATTTCCTTGATTATGACTTCGTGTCCCTCTTCAAAATTTCTGCTCACGCCACAGAGTGGGGCGTGGGGCCCCGCAAAAGTGCTTCCAATCGGGCCCGCTCTTGCTATAGCCGACCTGAGTCTAAGCCGGGAGTGCAAAATTTTGTGAAGATACAAGCGTGTGAAGACATACGTATACATACGCTAAAAGATATGCATGGCTAAAACTAAAAATATAGAGTTTACTTTACGCTAAGCACAATTTAACAAATGAAAAATCAATCAACTGGCCAGGTTAAAAGTCTTGTTTGCGATCAAAATGTTCAGTGAAACTATCAAAGACAGTGACTCGTTACAATTGCAAAAATACATGTCAAACATTTTAACCATGGGGCAACCAAGTGTTTATCAGTTGGTACGGTTGCAGTCTAACAAAACACTAAAGTATAACGATGAGGCATAGGACTGTACAATTCAAGTTGTCTTCCACAACAATAGTTTTTCAAGAGAATGTCCACTGATCTCAGGAAGACAGAAAAATAACGAAGAATTCCAAAATATTTGAATTAACTGTGCTTACACAAAACTTTACCGATATCAAGCAACGAAGGATTGTGGCAATGGTCTACTGCAGCATATAAAAATGACAAAACTTCCTTAAAATATGAAAACGAAAACGATTCGTGACGTCAGTAGTTTGTACCCGAATCTCCTGTTGTGCCCGATGACGTATGAAGAAACACTCATTTCGTCAACTAGACGTTTGTCAGGACAATCATAATGATGTCTGCTTCCATGCGTTTTACCAGACTTTTCACGTTCAGTGTTGGGTAAAACAATGCCTGTGAAAAAAGCTCACCATAAGGCAGGTAAAAGACTCAAACTGATTATCATAAACAGATAGCATAGGAATATGGTAAGTAAATTTTAAGTTTCTTTTTACTTTATTTGGTTGACGGCGTTTGCACAAAAACTAAGGCCAGAAATGTGACTCCTCTGCCTGTTACAGTTTTCTTTCTTGCTTAAGGAAAAGAGTCTCCAGTTACGAGGCTGGCAAATAAATCTCCCTACCATTGAATTGAAAGATGGCTAACTGTAGCACAGCTCTTTTATGTACTAATAGAAACACGACGCTTGGCAAGGCGAAGTGGCATTTGCTATTGATGAGGTAGTGAGCTGTCGTCTGCAACTGCTTCAATGCGGTTTAAGACAGCGCTGTTTGAAACGCAACATAACACTTGGGATTCCGGGATACACTCCAAAAGGTTTAAATATATTGTACTGCGGCGAAACTATATTTTGTATTTGCGGTATCGCATAACACATAATAGACCACATAATACTAATGAATATATCAAACGTAAATTGTATCTACAAAGTTTTAGTTGTACATTGGTACCAGAGCGATGCAGGAGCGGATGCAGGGGAGAGTTGGGGCAATCGTCCCCCGTAAAATCTACAAAAGTAAGTATTTTCACCATGATTTTGTACAATTCGGAAAACAGCATTCGCGATATCAGGCGATTTTGCCGTCCATTGTTTTGTCACAGCAGTGTTGTGAAGTATACTTAATCTCTCTTACAGTAGTAAACCCGTAATGAGACTTGACTGGAAAATATTACTGAGATCTTCCCCCTACTAAACTTATTGGTGGATTTGCCCCTGGAGCGATGGGCAACAGTATTTGACCGAAAAGCGTGAAGCTTGCAACTGAAAATTAATGGTTGTACAGAAACACCAATGTCATACCGAAAGCGTGAAGGCAACCTGAACCACTTGAAAAAATGTGAACGTTGCTCTCAGTCCCAAGTATATGTAGAGTGTAATAAATCAAACCACACAAAAGCACCGCTGGTAGTCATCACTAAAGTTTTAGACCGACATGTTTTTTTCAAAGCACGTGCTTTTTGCGCCCACTTCCTAAAATGCACCTCCACTCCAGCTTGCGTACTGACTGTATTCAGTTTGTTATTTCCGGCCAAGTAAAACAGTGGATGGAACAGTGAATACACCCCAAAAGCTGGCAGACCAGCTTCGATTCTCGGTCGGGTCAAATCGAAACCTTGAAAATGACACTTGGATCCTCGTTCTTGGTATTAAAGGAAAATGTGCAAGAGACAGCTTCATGCGTGGTCCTTCCGTTAGCCTTACACCAGCGCAGCATTTACAATGAAAGTAGTAATGTGGTCCACGCGGTGTAGCACTCGTGACGCTCCAAGAGGATTACCAAGCGAGTTCAATGAAATGTTCTTTTCCATTTCATTATTCTGAGCTAATTCGTACAAAATTACTGCATTATTCTCTAACTTCATCTAAAGAGGGCATTAAACATATCTCCTGAAAGCAGGGTAGTGTACTTCAAGTGCAGACTTGTTGTGGTGCACTAACACGGTTGTCCGCATTAAGTCTTTCAAATAAACTTAAAGGTCCAGGGACCTTAAAACGCCGACCGCGGGCAAACATTCAGAGTTTGGATTAAAATTATATCTTTAATGCACAATTCCCTTTCGGGAAATATGGCTGTTTTACTGTTACTAAGTTCAGAATGTTCAAATTCGTCCTTTCCCTTCGATGAGCTTGCGAACTTACTCTAATTGAATTGCACATTTCACATTGGCCGCATCAACGTTTCATTGCTCCGAATTCTTCCTCGCACAAAGAGTTTTCATCCTGGTTCTAGCAGATTGGGTTTAGTCATTTAACGCCATAGTGTAGCTAAATTTATTCCAAAAGCTTATTCCATCGGCAGGGAACAAAAATCTTCAAATGGATTGCAACACAAAACGTAATTCATTCATTATGCTTTGAACCGAAGATAAGAAGGTTCAAGACGGGTGCCTTATGAGCAAAAAATTAGCAAATATATCGTGTAAAATGCCTTGTATATGTAGGCGGCAAATAATTTATGTTAACTATTCGACTGAAGCAAAAAGTAGTCAACTTGGCACATTGTATTCAACCTATAATTTTTACGATTTGTAAAAGCATTCGTTAGCTTTATTGCAGGTTTTTGAAGGATAGGTGGCCTAATGTAAGAGATGAAAAAATGAACCGCTTCCGCGCATATAGTATGCATTTCAAACAAAGCGCAATTTCAAATCATTTTATGAAACAAACTTTCACTTACAGAAGTCGTGAAAAGCGAAAAAGATCTGCATAACATGAAACAAACAACTTAAAGGCTCAAATACCATTTCCTCAATTTGTAAAAGACGTGGGTATAAGCTCAAAACCATATTGCTTGCTTGTGTGTTTCTGATTACATTTATACAAAACTTTCTACACCATCTTGGTTTATAACAAACCGATTATACACAGGATAAAAGTTGCATGTTAAACCATTGTTTCGGGTAGTAACACTCTTATTACGCGTTTCATGTTTCATTCAGATGTAATTCAATCTGTCCCAGAAACTTCAAGCTGCGAGTGGTGCGGTGCAGACCAAAGTTTGTCACTTACTTATTTTGCGAGGTGTACGTGTTGCTGCTTCTTCAATACGCTGCATTATTACAGCGTATACAGCTTTCTTGAAAACGCCTTTTTCAAAGAAGGAAGCTGGTCAAATAAGGAAGCAAAGTGCCTCTCATGGGACTGAACCTAAACTGGTCGATATCCGCAAAATTCTTCAAAATCCACCTTGTATGCACTGATTGGAACCTTTAATAATAATTAATCCAGTGCAAATCTTTCTGCTACACCTTAACTGCCTTGCCTCCACTAGCCAGTATTTTCCGACTACGGCAGTCTATTGATAAAGGTAGCTGTAAAAGACAAAGACGTCGTTGTAAAAAGACGGTAAATCCATTAAGTTATGTTCTGGATCCACCCTAATTACTCCTACGCTCAAACCTCATTTGACTCAAGTCACCAAATTAAGAGCAATTTTATCTAGGTTGTAGTTAGTACCTAGATGTAGGTTGTAGTGAGGCCGCCGGCTCCACAGAACAGAAAAAAATTTCAAATCGCAAAGACCGAGGGCAGTTTTTCTAAATGTTTAGAGCACAAGAAACAAATCAGGGAAGGGTATCGATAATAGCGGAATTAAACGTGATAGGATATAGAGACTGTTACAGAATTAATGTTTCGGTTTGCAAAAAAACAGTGACTTTACCTTGTTTTTTTATTGTATTTTTGGTAAATATTAGAGAAATCCCTTTAGATTTCGGCGATACAGGTTTGCATTAACATAGAAAATCCAAGTCACAACCGACTTCAGAAATCGAGACAGCGAGAAAATTTTAAGGCAGTGGTCAGAATATCTCCTTCCCCCGGGCCACAGTCGTATGCGTACCATTTTCAGTGCGTGCACCTACGACAATGGTAGATAACAGAGCGTCATGAAAAAAGCCATGGCATTAGAAGGATCAAGAAATACAAGCAGGTATTGAAAACATTCTCCCTATTTTGATACCCTATTAAAATTTGAAACGAGTTTTGAAGATTTTGATACAAAGTCCATTTCACCTTCTGCCTACAAAACAACAGGGCGCCGCCAGAGGTGGTGTCGGAGGGGCCGCACAGGTAATGAGGGGGTCGGTTCATAAATTCAAACCAAACCGGTGTACTGAAGCAAATGTTTGTAGGAAATAAAAACAGGGACAAGCCTAAGAAAAATTTTCTTAGTGTTTCCTTAAACTTTTTTTCAGCATTCATCAAATGACTAAAACAAGGTCATCACGGGTTTCATTTACTAAACTTCACCAAAATATAGAAAGTTTCCAAGGTACTGCCAAAAGGCTGTTTTTTCACTGAACACGGAATAGAGAAAACCAACTGTGAAGGAGGGGCGGTGCCACAGGCACCTCTGCTCGCGACGCTTTGGATGAGAACTCGTGATTACTCATTCGAATTCTTGTATAAACTGGGAAAGCTTGAACGTACTCGATCGGGTGCACCTGCAGTTTTAAATAACCAATGCATTTCGATGACTTCATTGATTGTTTTGCATAGCCACAAAATAGACGCAATTATAACCGGTCAAACCATTATAACAACTATATCAGTGCTGGAAACAAAGCTAATAAAACCCATACTTTAGGTGCTGTTCAACTCCAACTAACTGAAATTTTTCGAGCTGCGTAAACGCATCAGCTACTTCGGCTGCTGACAAAAACAAAGCTTCAACCGCTTGCCTTTCTAGAGAACGCCCTTTGAACAATAGTGATAATAGATCTTTTAAGTGTGGAATTAACACCGCTCTTGGGGTCATGCCTCTTCAGATGAAGTTGGAAATGCCGTGTTTTGTTTGTTGACATCACAAAACCGACAAGCTGAACCATGAGGTTCTACTCCGGTTGCACTATGGGACAGTGTACGACTTACATCATTCACGAATGAATTTGTAGAAGGATATTCTGCTAAACTAAGCTCAGTTACCCAGATTACATGTTTTCATGTGTGCTTATGTAAAAATGTCACTATTCCATGTGCTTATTGAAAAAATGCAACTGCAGGGTCGGCGGAACGAATTTTATAATAGGGTGCCCGATCCAGGCGTGTTATCCACATCATGGTTGATTGATTGTGTGACGTCATCTGCTACATAAACGCACCAACAAACGCTGTGATTTTATCACAGAATTCGATATTTTTTTCAGTACCACTAGCACCAACAGATACATGGTCCTCTTTGAAGCAAACCTGCTGTAGAAAAAATCTTCAATTATCGTAAACAAAATTGGAACCAATTTTCAAGTATTGGCGGTTTTAAAGCTAAAAATAAACATTCCAAAAGTGCTTTAAAGATTTTGTATCTTTGCAGGGGCGTGGCGTGGTTAGATGGCGCATTGGGCAAAAACAAGTTTGGCGCCACCTTGGAGCAAATGTACTGTAGTGAAGAAAGTACTTGCGACATTGCTGGGACTTTTCGTCGCCCCCTCCCCCAGTGATTCGACACACGGGGCTTTGTGCTACCCTTGCCCACCCTTCAGAACGTCCCTGATCTTTAGACTGTGGGCACCAATTCTTGTGCAACTCATACGTGTTTGGAGCTACGCAACATTTTCAAGTTTTACTGCGCACTGCACATAGAACGTCAATAAATCTGCTTTTACCAGTTTCAGTAATTTGGATAATGTAAGCTGGTTGTTTTTATGTATCTTTACTTTTTTATTTCTTATTTTTTCACGTACACATACCATTTTTCTGCATGAAATTACACACCGAAGTATTCTTATTTTTGTTGTTTTTTGTACCTCATCAATTATTTTTTATTGTTTTACTTTTTTATTTTTCATACTTTGTTGAAACATTTTTTGACTACGCCAAATTTCCTCACACTCCTTTGTGTACATAAGCATGCTTTCTTCATCTGTAAATTTACTTCACCATGTTCTGTGTTTGATTGTTTTTCTAGCTGTTCTTATTTTATTTCCAACTGGTGGTTTCAACACTTATCAAAAAGTGATAAACGGGGTTGGTTGACGAGATGACTGCCATGGTCCTTCACCAGTCCTATGTGATACAGTGACACTCTTTGTTTACATTGATCAATTGTTTTGCCATTGTGTTTTCATTTTTTCTAATGTACTCTGACAATTGGTTACTTTTTTGCATGATGGCTCTTTGCATTGTTTTTGTTTATTAGCTGAGTCATATGAAACAATAGGTCAATCAATCAATCAATCAGAGATGTCAAGGTTAAACGCTCAGCAAATTTTTGAAGGTGGTGTACTTTATAAGGAAAAAGCACAAATGCAGTAAACTAGTGGTGCTACCCTTATATCTTGGACCCCCTATGAACATTAGCGGTGTATGAACACCCGAGCCTTTATTCCACCGCCCAAAATTGTTGGCATTTTCTATGCACCTAATATCAAAGTGTTCTAGCGACTTGAGGTTTGAAGTTCCATTTACTTCCCAGCTGTTGCTGTCAGCAAGGAACCTCAGATCTAACAGAGGTAGGCCTAAATCAGCTTCTTTCTCTGCAGGCATATAGGGCTATGCAGCATATATCGTATTATTTATATTATGACTATGCAGTGTGCCGCGAGTCTCACAACATTGTCTGTTCAGCTGCAAATATATACAACATGCAAAAAACTGTATGGCTAAATGTGTTCATTCGAACACGAGATAAAATAAAAAAACAAAGCTTTTCTGTACTTGCCGAGCATGGATTCTGTTAATATGAAGTAGGTGCCCTGCAGTATACTCGATTCCCTCAGTGTACAATTAATAAAGCACGTAAATGAAATGCCATTTTTTGACCAAACTGTCAAGTGAGTCAATTACTCATCAATTCCAGGGATATCCACAAGTTCTGTGTACCCCTGATCAACTCTCACAAACTGAAACACAAAATTACTAGAAACAGTTTGTTGATTTTATGTTTATTCAATGTGTTTTCTATGACACAATGAACTTTTATTTATACGGTCAATAACAAGGGAGTATAATTTTATTAATATTGTTAAAAAAATGTCGAAGATTCTTTGCTCAATTTTTTTAAGCTTCTGCCCGAATTTTTGACAAATCAAAACTTTTGTGGTGCGCTTGCACCCCCTGAACCCCCAGCTCCTACGCGAATCCTCGAAAGGAACGAATGTTTATCAAATGAAACGGAAGAAGGTATATCAAACGATACCTGCGTGCAGAGTGATGTCACACAAAATACCTGGGACTCTGGTCAGTTGTTTCATAGGGGTGAGGCACCTTGCCTGCTCCGCTACGACGTTCCAATCGAGAGCGTAGACCTTCTACTCTCGTTGGTGATTGGACAATGGTTGTTCGGTATTATTGCCATTCCTTGGAGTCGTCGTACGAATTGGTAGGGTGTTTTTTGTTGATTAGGGCATGTGGAATTGCTGCGCTATAGACAGTGCTCAATGTGTTCCAGGCGCCCATGCTATTCATTTTTGTTGCGCCTTGGACTGGCTGTATGATTCTTCGTTGATACAAACATTATAGGTTATATCAGACAATTATAGGTCATATCCAATAGCGAAAGCTGTTTCAATTTAGTTGAATCTGTTCCAATTTTCTTTAATCCGTTCCGATTTAAAAGTCTGTCCTCTCTAGCAGCTTTTTATGCTTAATATATCCAGTATAATTCTTTTGAGAACTGCGCCCCATCAGATGCGTAGCTAGAAATTTTAATAGGAGGTGGCAAAAAACAACCGAGTCTTAATATTCAAATATTCAAATCTCCTGGTTTTTTAAGCATCGTGCATGAAACGTGCACTTGATTGGCATTTTTTCCTGAACAATGGTATTGAGATTTCAGCCAAGAAAAGTTCTGCTTTCATTGAATTAAATTGCCAGTAAGAATCATGCTTCAAGAGGCTGGTAAGATTTTACTCAAAAAAGGTTTCACAAGTTGTAAAATATTTTGGTTATGTTCGACGTAAAATATTTTGGCTATGTTTGACGTATTCCGTAAAACCTTCCCAACTATTTTTTAATTGGTTTCATGAGACATTGCCAAATTAATTGAATTCACTGAGGTATGCAATGGAAATAAAATGAAAACTTCAAAGCAACGCTACTGTTACAAAACTTTGCGGCAGACAACGATAAGTTACATTTGTAGCACATATCTGGCTTTGATATGAATGCGCTGGTTTTGAAATGAAGCTTACATGAACTTTGTAGATTTACCCGGGGGCGGGCGATCGTCCCGGCGTTTACTACAGTACTTTATAAATTTTAACTCCGCGCCTCGCCTGCTTTCTCCGAACTCGTCGATCACAAATGTCCTTGCACCGAATGAAGCTCTATTCGTTACTGAGAACACAGTCGGGCACACTAACGCAAAGTTTCGAAACGCTGTGACTTCTGTCAGGTGCTGTACACAGCAAAACGTTAACACAACAGCTAAAACAACTGCAGTTTCCCCACGAGGCCGATTACGTTATCCGTTACAGCCAGGGTTGCCAGGTCCAAGTGCACAAAAAATGCCAAATCACTTACAAAAAATGCCAAATCGCTTCAAAAAATGCCAAACAAGCTTAAATAGGCTGAATGCTGTTGGTTTTAATATTACCAGATAAGTAATTTGGCAAAAACACAATGGTGCTTGTGAAGAAGGCGCTGATTGTAGCATATAAAGCAACAAACAAAACAAATAGAATTAAACTAGAAACACTTTTATTCATTTTTCACCCTTTGATATGCAAGGTTTTGTCAGAGCTAGAACAAAATATGTTACCATTTACTTTTGCTTGAAAATGCTGAATAGAAAATAGGTCACCTACGAAATGCCAGAAACGATAAACCACAGTTCATGAAAATACACGTGCACCATCATGCCATTGTTTCGAATCACTTGATGCTTGAAACCAAGCATTAGTTAGACATGTCATAATTCCACATGATATGAATCCACTTACACTGCACACAACGTTCGAACAACCATGGTCATTTGGTAGGTTAAACCATATCTACTTTTATCAGGTTCGACTATAAGTTAAAGTAGCAGAGATTCCGGAGTTTCGTTGATTTGCACTGGAGTGTTTCTTTGCCTTATACGTGAAAGCTTGGTTAACCTGAAAAATGTTGCTGTAACTTTTTGGAATTGGGTAGGGAGATTACCAGCAACTTTGGAATTGAGTAGAGAGATTACCAGCTACTTTGGAATTGGGTAGGGAGATTACCATCTACTCAACTACTCTGTGCATGCGCACATGGCGTAAAGTCAGAAATATCGCAAGTCAGAAATTTCACTTGACACCGTATCCGGATTTTCGGAGTGCCATCATACTGGATCTTATGCATACAAATTTTTCATCTTTTTTGAAACACATTCTAAAAATCTAGATGGTAGAGATGATCAGATACCTGCAACAAATGGCGCCCAATAAGGACCTGGTTAAATAAGTGGTTTGGTTAAATAAGTGGCCGTTATGAGCCTTAAAGGGTACATTATCGTGGTTTACGGTAGTATTTGCATGTTGTGATCATGGCAGAATTGGAAGTTAGCCTCATACTTTTACTTTGGGTCTATTCCAGAGATGAACGTAGTTATGTTTTCCAAATCAAAATCCAATCCAAAAATCATATTTCAAAATGCAGTCCAAACCCAAAAAGCAGATATATTTTTAATCAAAATCCAAGCACTGGTATTGGGCTAGGCCCATATGGAATCCAACTCAAATACTCAAATACAAAGAAGTAGTTTCGTAACTAATTCAGGTTAAACGCCATTTGCTCACAACATCAAACCAATTGACACTGCAAAGACTTTAAGGTGGCCACTGTTAGCAGCAATGAGAAGCTCGGTTAAGTTCAGCAGTAGCATGTGATATGTCAAAGCAAGTAGGCTATGCAACACAAACGACTCGTTACAACTGGGATACACATATAAACAATGATGAGCTGTGCTAAATATAATGCTGTAGGTTAAAGGTATTCTTGTATGTAGGCTATAACGATGATGGGTCAAGAAAAGGCACAGGATCATCGAAAGTCAAGAATATTCTGTAACTTTGGCGACATAATCCCAGCAGACTATTTTCGCTGGTCATAGTCAAGCCTCAACATTTGAAGAAATCAGAACCGTCGCCAGAAAGTTTTCAATAGGTGGGCTTTGCGTTTTTGCAAGGGGGGCTTGACACTCTAAAAATTGACAAAATCTCAACTGATTTATAGTGTTTCATGTTTCAATTTGAGGGGGCTTGGAGCTTTGTTTGTGGGGGCTAAGCCCCCAAAAGCCCCCCTGTGGCGACGGGACTGGAAGAAACCCAATGTGCAATTCCTACGAGTTAGAGAAACTCCACCGAACAGAACTTTTCATTGCAGTGATCTGTAGTCCCGAACCTGAACCGAAAGTTGCAAAGATGTTCAAACCACTGACCAATATGATCCAATCCAAATCGGGTGAAGCAGAAATTATAATACGCAATCCATCAAAATACCAGAATGCGACAAGATTTAAGCTGAATCCAAATCCAATTGCATGTTGATCTCTGGTCATTTTTGGGCATGTGAAGGAAAAGGAGGTATTGCAAGGTTGGGCTACACTTGTGGAAATGACTGAGAACGAACGAGAGGCGTGAAATGGAAACTGCTTTCACAAAACTTAGATCTGAATAATCTGTCAACAAAACTGCAAAAACAGCATTGGGCACCATTTTTAGCAAATGAATACAGAAACAATGCTAAATTTCATTTGAATTGACATTGACTCGAGCTTGCAAAACAATGACTCGAAGTGACTAGGCAGTTCTTGTGACTCGACCAAGTCATGTCTCAACTCTAACTCGACTTGAAACAATTTTAGATGACTCTAACTCGACTCTGACAAGAAAGCCTTGTGACTCTGACTTGACTTTTATGCGACAAATACAAATTTAACCCTAGCACATACTGATTGTTAGCCAAACGTAGAGAATAAGTTAAATTGAATTAGTCTCCAAGCTATCATTGCATATAACCTAATACATTACACATGACCTAATAGTGTGATAGGCACTGGGCAGTGATGGAGTCTCGACACCCGAGACTTGGTCGCGGTCTCGAGATTCGTCTTGAGACCATTTTTGCGGGACATGGTCTCAGTCTCAAAAGTTTCAGGTCTCGTCACGGTCTCCAAGTCTGCAGGTCTCTGACACAAGCTTATTTTCTTGAGAGTTGGAATATTGCAAAGATATGGCTTAGTAAAACTTCTGTAATTCAACGAGTTTCTTCTGTGTTGCATTTGCAAGAAAAAGACAATCAAAAAAGGTCAAAAAATGCCAGAAATTCGAAAAAAATTCAACTTAGAAATGGTGACGACATTGTTTTGAAAAATCTGTTAAAATCCACAAATTTTGAAGTTCCGAGTCTCGATCTCGAATCATGGGTGGCGGAACGTTTTTCAAAGTTGGGGGGCACAAGTGCACGTCAAAAATACTAGAAAATTTTTGTAGTTTGAATTGGCACCTGTGATGTCACAAGCATTAAAATATGATGTCATTATCCACCATAAGCGTACGGCATGGGGATGCAAGGGATGCGGTCGCATCCCCAACACTGAAAAATTGGAGATTATTTGGGCAAAATTTTTAACATTTGAGCAAAGTATACAGCTAAATTCATGTGTAAGTGAGGTAGTGTCTATTTTCCCAAATAAGGTAAAACAAAAAATAGATAAATAAGGTATGTAAGGTAGAATAAAAGTAAAATACAATAAATAAAAGTAAATACAATAAAAATAAGGTAAAACAATAGCCAAATCAACGGTAAAATAATGGCCAAAACGGCAAAATAATCTGAGACTATTTTGCAATAATTGTTTTTTGCCCCAGATGGCAAAATAGACACTGCCCTTGAGTGAACTGGAATCACGTGGTAATTCCAGCAGCCTTCATCAAATTTGGGCCAACTAAAAAAGTTCATTCAAGTTTTGGGTAAAATTAGAAACATTTGAGTAAATTAAGAGCATTTGGGTATGGTCCAACAGCTTCAATTGACACTGGGCAAATGAGAAAAGCTTCATTCAAATGTGGGTAAAAAAACACATTTAGATAAATAGGGAACATTTGGATGAGGTCCATCAGTCAAAGCTAATTTTTGCAATTTACAACAGCTTCATTCAATTGTGGGCAACTTCAAACAACTTTATTCACTTTTGCAGAACTTCAAACAGCTTCACTTCGATTTGCGTAATATCAAACCACTTCATTTACATTTACATACAGTTGCAAACATTTGGGAAAACTCCAACTGCCTCAAAAATATTTGGGTGTTTGAAACAGCTTCATTCAAACTTGGGTAGCCTACAATCGGAACCACCCGGGCAAATTGCAAGAGTTTCATTCAGATTTGCATACGAAATATTTTATAAACATTTGGGCAAATTACAATAGCCCAAGTCAAATTTGGGCCTACTGAAACAACCTCAGTCAAATAGGGGAAGAGTTATAAACATTTTTAAATTAGGAACATGCAGTGGTAACCCACCATTCCAACTAACCCTAATTTTTGCAAACCTTTAGCTGTTGATGCTGTAGTGTAAAGTGTACAACTATGTTTTCTGAAAAATGTTTTGTGGTAGTAATGTGGTGTAGTTGTGATAAAAATGATACTGCAAAGTTTTCGTGTTTCAAACGTTCTTGATGTTGCAAGATTTGCAAGAGTGAATCTTTTACCGCGAAGTGTTCATGAACAGAATTAACTACGTAACTGCAGCTGTAATATGCTGTGTGGTAGTAATGTAGCTGTGATTTCATACAGCTTAGGTTTTCATATTTTCTGTTTGTTTCATGCAATGAATTCCATATGTTGCATCCTGCCAAAAATGTTTTAATTTAATTCTGTGAAGTGAAGTTTTCACGAACAGTAGCAACTGTACTATTCATTGCACTGCATAATTTACTAACGCTAATGGAGTCCAGTGAAGGACTGCTATTTATACAAAATATTGTTGTTGAGGTTTAATCATTTGTCATTGGAAATGTGTATTTGTACACATTCGTTGGTAGTTGATCATATAAGCTGCAGTATTTGCCTGTATCAGTCCCATATGCTATTTTTGCTTAACATGCTGTGTTCAGTAGCCTCCCTCTGGCAGCAAATTACACACTATTTTTTGTTTTTATTATTGAAAGTGCACAACATGTGATGTTAATTTCATGGATTGGGTCACAAGATGACAGAGAGTTTTTGTTTGAAAGTGGCTATAGGTCTGCTGGCGGTGACACGCCTAGAATCAAACGCTGAGTTTGCAACATTAGCAGCACTGTCATGGTAGTTAAGTAGACGTGTCTTACTGTGTAAATGTTTTTTTCTTTGACTCTGGCCACGATCGGGCACCTTTCATTTTAATTGTGGTGGATGCACTTTTCATGGTACCATTTTTATTTATTTTTTCAAACGTTTCCAAACTTTTGTGGTCAGATTTGCGTTTTAGGCTTAAGTGTCAGGTTTAGGGGTTAGGTTTAAAGTGGTTTAAAGGGTTTGGTTTGCTACATTTTTACCAAGCGTAGTGCAGTCTACTGCACACTTGCAATGGATTAGTGTCATGTTGAAGGCCACGGATGAATAAATTTTCAAAAATGAAGGTCCGTTGGCGGGCCTATTACCACTGCCTGTTTGTTTTGCAACTTCTCCATTGGCATGGTGTGGAATGTGTGATTCTCCACGAACGGGATGTTCGCGAAGAACAACACCAGATATATGTGGCGCGAACAAGCAATAATAGAGTGATCATGGCATGTGAACTCTATTGTTGCTTGCTGCCACAATGCGAAACTTTGTGCACATACCGCTCTGGCTTTTCCGATCGCAACAGAGAGAGAGAGTTTATTGGCACAAACATTACACAATTTCATGCAAAAATAAAATTAAGGCGCTGGGACACCGAAAAAATCCTGAAAAACAGGTTGTCTCGTCGTGCGCCTCTCGAAAGTTTCATAAATTTCTATCATGGTTTAAAGTTGATGTCCGAATTAGTGCGAATTTAATGAGGTTGTAGTTTTGAAGATGTTGCAGTCCGCTGGATGATCAACACAGTTGCGCGGGAGTGCTGGGTCGCAACCGGTATCTATCGTTGTTTGCTCAGTTCTGCAAGGAGCTGAGCGTGGCAGAGAAAGTGTAAACCCAGCTAAAATGAA
>Ga0210059_1007435_pt1 | contig 17399 bp, 12 predicted proteins | sample Ectturendosymbi2_FD_188042 | JGI IMG/M metagenome (GOLD analysis project Ga0210059, IMG submission 188042) | Ecteinascidia turbinata endosymbiont from Florida, USA - Sample 2 (SPAdes) (version 2) | ecosystem: Host-associated > Tunicates > Ascidians > Unclassified | place: Key West, Florida...
CCCCTACCGATTATTATCGCAAGCCAACGCCCGACATTTTCACTTCTCAGTTTTAAACGCGCAAACGAGTACAGTACATCTAACGCTGCCAAGCCACCGCCGTCTCCACGAATTCGTGCGGATACGCTCAATACAAGGGTGCACCGACATGTCAATAAATAGGTTGTTCTCGCTCGGCCATCGACTTCTACGCTGGCCACCCTCGCCACCTGCTTCGCGTCCTTTATTTCCGTTCGAAACACACTGTGCCAGCGCAGCCATCGCACGCTGCCAGCCACGTTTTGTTGTTGCAAAGTTTAGAATCGCTCGCGTTCGTGTCATTCCCGCGCGCGGCGCCTACTCGGCGTCCCGACCAGCCAGTCGGCCGATGTAACCGCGTTCTGTTCGTTGTAGGATATGCATCTCTATTCGCATGCACGTGCTATGCTTGCATGTTTTCTTAAGCGTTTCTTTTTGTTCACCTTGCTTTGTTGGTTTCGCCGTTGCCACTGTTAAGTTTTGCTTACCGGTTTATTTTTTGAAAACTAGTTCGTTGTATATATATACGACAATATTTCGCTGTCGTTTTCCGCGGCATCGTAGCGTCGCTCCCGCCGCGCGTTGACGCGCATGAACTACGTTTCTTCTCGCTCGTTAAGCTACAGTATGAAGTGGTGTATGGTTCTGCGTTGGTTTAATAAAAGCTGCTTTCTGAAATACTTTGCTTGCATTCCAGCATGCTCCAGCAGTGAAGCGACCACGCTCGTTCTTTGACTATTTCGATGTGACATCGATTTCCAGCTTCAGCGGCGAACTTACGCTGAGTGCTTTGCGTATGACTGAGAAAAACAGCTTGTTTTGTTCCACATGACTTCAGGAAATCTTTCAACCAACCAGTTCGTAGGAGCCGAGTTTAAAGGTGTATACTTCTAAAAACAGTGATGAGATAGTTATGTGACCCTCCAAGGCTAGAACCGCACCCTCGTTTATCGTGTTGGAAGAAACTACCGTAAACCTCGGTTAATCCGGATCTTCGCCTAAATCTGATGGTACGAATGATTTCTAACGTTTTCCTTTATAAAAATCTTCGGTTTATCCGGATTTTTTAATCCGGATCTTCGCCAATACCGGATAAAATCAGCTCTTCCGATCTCGTAATCCGGGTTTTTTTCTGCACTTCCACGCTATTGTGTTCTTGTGCACTGATTGGTCTCCACAAAAATTCGGCAGCTTTTCGACGCAACACAAAAAATGCTCGTGATCACCAACGAATGTTTAGAATTTTGATGACAACGCCCGCACGCCGCGGCACCAGGATTTCAGTCTATATTGATCAGTATTGAGTGTGCGTGTGTTGAGTATTATCCCTGGGTGTATTGCACTTCGTACGATGTCTGGAGGGCATTACCTTCCAAATAGAGTGACTGCTTATAGACCAGTCGCAGAAATCTCTGCGTCAGTCCGAAATCCCAGGTTTCTTCGCAGCCAAGTAATCTAAAATGAACTTAGATCGTTCATAACTGCCTGGATGTGGCGGTTACTAGTCTGATGTACCATTGTAAATACGTCGATAAATTCGTTTGCTTCTGCGAAAGTCTGCTGTTGGGTCGTAAATCTGTTAAATCTAAGTGGTTTTCACCGATATCTCAGTACTTAGACGACGTCAAGTTAGAAACAACCATCTTCGGTTAATCCGGATCTTCGCCTAAACCGGATAAAATCATCGGTCAAATCGAATCCGGATTAACCGAGGTTTTCTGTAGTTTCAACTTATTTTTGCGCGGTGTTTGGCACTTTTTTCTGGCAAAGATGTTTCGCGCCCGTCGACATTTTTGTTAGTCTACGCCAGCATACGGCAATGAACCAGGTGGTAGTTGATAGCAATGCGAATCGCTGGAAAAGAATCCACTTCGTAGGATTGCAGAACTCGTTCCAGAAACTTAATTTAATCATGCATGTGAACAATTGCGATCCAATTCAAACGAAATTGTGTTTATTTCGCAACACCAACGCTGTTTGCGAAACCACCAGTTATGCAGCAAACGAAGATTTGCAAACACTCGAACAAACAATTGTATGTTGTAGACCTAGAGGGTCAAACCAGCGCCGGATGAACAACAGTAGCAAATATAGCAATTGGTACGGGTCCCGCACCTTTGGGGGCTCCGCGGTTCTTTGTGTTAAACTTGTTTTTTATTATATGCTTGGGTGGTTATTAGATTACAGGTGCCCGAAGCAAATTCTGAAGGGGGCCTACAAATCCCGCCAGGGTATCATGGATGCTGCTTTTCGTGGGAACGCAGCCGTGACCCTGTTCAAATTTGGCGATGAGGCAAAGGAAAACAGGGAGATCGAATAGCACAATTAATCTGTGAAAAAATTAATGTAACTGAGCCACGAGAAGTGAACCAGCTGTCGAACACTGCGCGAGGAAGTCAAGGCTTCGAGTCAACAGGAGTAAACATGACAAACTAAAAAGACAGAGATCGCGAAATTGGGAAAATGTTGGCAAGAATCGTGCGACATGGTGCCCCAGGAATTCATTGTGACGAAAAAGGCTATGCCTCAATTGAACAGATTTTGAAAACACCGGAGATGCAAAAAACACGTAACCTGAGCTGACTTAAACAGGGTGGTACGTGAGAAAGATAAACAGTGATTTCACGTTGAAGGAGACTGTACGAGCTCGCCACGGACACAGTCATCGGCGTCCGCAGGGGGGGAAACGGGTATTTTCCCCCCCACCCTGGAAATTTGGACTAAGAACCAAACATTTCTGAAAACCCTGAAGCTAGAAGCTTAATTTCGATTACTTCATTTAATTATTGCATTGACAGTTTATTTGCCGGTATGACACTCACACTACACTAAAGCCAGATTCACTGTTCTGGTGTCATGCAGTGATGAGCTTTCAGTTCACTCATGCCCGCTCGTAAGTGCTGTCACAGACTTCTCGGCAAAAAAAAAATATTCACTGGATCTGAAAAAGTCACCAGATTTAAAATTTTTGTGTCTAAATTCGCAGTTTTTTTAGAAATGATTTAGTTATTTACTTTATTGCCCCAAAACTTTTACATCATTTGCAAGCTTCTTAAAATAGATATGCCAGGGTTTTTTAAGGAAAATGTTAGCGACCCGGTATGGACCTGTAGGGACCCGATTTCTCTGATTCTAGGGGCCCTATTTTCACTGATTCTAGGGACCCGATGATATTTTTCGCTGATTCTAGGAACCCGATGATATTTTTCGCTGATTGTAGGGACTCGAATCAGGTCCCTAAAACAACTCAAAAAAACCCTGGATATGCTGAAGCCTGGAAAACCCCATGTTACAGTAATAATCTTCAGGCTTTTCTCAAGAGCTGAAAACGACACCAATCACGGACTATTTTATAGCGCCGCAATCCACCCAACAGGTAATTAATTATTTCCCACCGCAGTGTTCCTGCAAAGAAATGAAAATACGGTCATGGCTAATAATAATGTAATAATAAACAGCACGGAAGTGAAAACAATGAGAAGCTCAAATTAGAAACATTTGTTCGTCCGGTTGGTGCAAATCCTCAAACAACAATCCACATAATCAATTGTCTACGCATTAAAAAAGCTGAAAATCTTTCAAAAAGGCTGAAAAGATGATAATTGACAATGATTAGCGATTTGTGAAATTGTTGCAAAACCGGTAACCAGAAGCATCGTGTTTCCTTTTATTGAAATTTTGTTGAAAAAATTTTCTGGGTGTTCCAACGTTTTCATCATCTCTAAACGTCAGTCCTCGCTCAGCAATAAATTTTACGACAGAAACCAAACGCTGCAGGCAGACGCGATTTCCAATATTGTTGGCACTGATTGACCTGACTAGCTAGCTCTGTATCAATTCTTCATAGTGAGTAAATACTTCAACGATTAAACGTAATCGTGGCATCTTTATGTTTCATTGCGCGTGGCTCCTCAGCGTGCATCCAGTCGCAGATTCCTTTTCTAATAAGGAAATGCGCACATCAGTCTACACGTGAAACTATAAACATAGGTTTGTAAAGGAGAAAAACAAAGCCAGCTTCTTTCAACGACTTCGGCATTGTGGTTCTGGCGCCGAATAAGATTTGTGGTGGATTTCTGTGACGAGTTTCTGTCTTTTATGTGCTGTGGAACATCATGTTTTAAAAATAACTTTTAGTTTTTCAACCAATATTCCTGCATTTTTTTCGGTATATTGGCTGGCCAGAGGGCCCAGAGATCGATATCTTTGCCTTCAGTGATAGCATCAGACAACTCATCTATCCTGTTTTTCGATGATCCTTCTTGACGTTCTTCTGCTGCTGCACCGCTGGTTAAACTAGGTCCATTGTAATCCTTACGTACATCTAAGTTTGTAACAACATGTTCTTCGATTTTCTGTCCTCTGACAGGTTCCGCAGAAATGTCTCCGCTGGACTTCACTGCCACTGTGTCGAAATAGTAACTTGAATGTTTCTTGACTTAGCTGCAACTTCTTCCTCTCTCATTTTTGCCTCTTTTGCTTTTCAAGTTTTTTCAGAACCACTTGGATAAGCTCTACACTTGTAAAGGAGATGATCCCCCTTTTTCTGTCCATGTTTATTTCTTAATAAACATAATAGGGCTGCCATAGTTTCAGCGCAACAAGGGAGGGCAATTTACAAGTGTCACTTACTTGGGTGCATTATCTACACTGTCAAATAGCAAATAGGCCAATTGATTAGTTTCAAGCATTGAAGTGAAACGTCCAGTGGAGACAATGAAATAAAACACACAAAACAAATTCCTTGTTTACTTAACCTATTTAGCCCATGAATATTTTGCAGGTTTCTTAAATTTCCTAACAATGTCGAATCGCCTTTTACAATTTTATGAAACTGCTTGCATGAAAGATATTTTAAATTGCACACCAGCTTTAGACTAGAAACTGGTTCAACCAGAAAGGTTTCTCTTTCTTTTTGGTTTGTGGCTGCATCAAGCAAAAATCGTCCCATATTAGCATAAAGAGCCAGAGTGGTGAAGTAAAACTGTGCAATCTTTATCATTTTGCAAGTTGCAAAAAAATTTTCCCATCTTTCATGTTCCATCATTCTACAATAAATTGCATTTGGTTGATGCTCTTTATGTACGAACTCGAACAAGTTTTGGTATCGGTCAAACAGTTTACTTCAGCTTCATCAACAGAAACGTTTCATCTGACATGAATGAAGCGCAGTCATGATCCTTGCCTTCACTGAGTCTTCTTAGTGCTGATTTAACTTGGCTTGATATGTACATCTAATTGTCTTTCTTGAATCCTTGCCTTCACAGTGGCGAAACACGATACAACCTCAACAACTGATGCTTTTCAGTTTCACTTCTCAATATTCTGAACTTGCTCAATAAAAGCAACCACACATGATTGCAAATCACTTAATGTGAACAGAATTCGCTCAAAGAATTTCCAAAAAAACATTTCAGAACAACAGTTGGCTTGTTGATGGACATGAGGTATGAATTTGAAGCTGGGTACAATTGAAGCATCCTTGGCAAGCTGCGATAAAGTGATAGCTACATGGTTACACCAACAGAAATAAGTTTTTGGTACTCAATATCCTCAAAACCCCAGTAGTTTTTTCACTCTTCTTTGCGAACTGTGCAAATGCAACCACACGTAATTCACTAAGCTTCAAAATAATTTAGTCCTTTTCTGAAAAAGGGATACTTCTGTCGTATTTCTTCATTTTTCAGCATTATTTATCAGCTCAGGGTGCAAAAATTTATGTGAATGTTAGCAGCGCGCAGAAATTTTTAGTAGCGCCTATAAGCTTTGCCATACAGCATTCGTATGCATAAAGTGTAAAATGCAAAAAAACGTTTGCGCGCTCCAAATTTATGATCTCTCGGCGCGAGTGCGCGACCGTCTTTTGCTACCCCTGGATTCCCTATAATTACTAGAAACTACTACACTAAGCTATGTACAATACACTGATCACCGTATCACAGTTCATCAGCAAAGTCAGTACAGTATAATGGCGTCAGTAGTCCGCACTCTAATGGCAAGGTCATTGAGAAACTGAAATAAGATTTACCACTGTTATGTAACGATTAATGTGAAAGTATTTCCGTCTTTCCAGCCGAGAATTAACTCTACCAAAACATATATTTTTAGACAACTCGCGGGCCCTCCCATAAACTAAGCTACACCACCATCTCATATCTTGTTGCAGCAGAGTAAGGACATCTTGCTGTATGCAAAACAATATATCATAGCCAGTGACGTAACTGACGGGAGGCAGAGGTCGAAATGCCCCCTGGCAAGCTAAATGTAAAAACCGGACCGGCACCTAAGTGATATTTCGGTTTTAGTATATGTTTGGTTTTCAGCAGGTTGTTGTTCTTTGCGTTTTTCGGATTATTTTCTGGTGATTTAGGGTGTTACCATAGCTATCCACATCCGGATTCACCATCATTTCTCAAGTTTTTTTCTGAGTGTTGGCTAGTGGGCCCCTTTTAGATAAGTTTTCCACCCTGACTCAAAGGTCTGGTTACGCCACTGATTATAGCTATGCATAAGGTTGCCAGACGTCCTTGAGATCCAAGAATTGTCCTTGAATTTGCTATCAAAACGCGTTTTATCCTTGATTCCTGAAAAACATCTTGTTGTCCTTGAATATTTTCCGGCGTCCTTGAAAATTCTTGAATATTTTAAAAATTTTTCATTAAAGAACTATTGATTACGTTGAACATTCAAGAATCAAGAATAAACAATGTAAATGAACAGAACAATGTATAGATTTGTTCCATCTTAAACAGTTTTGTAGTAAAAAGTAAATTATTGAAAAAAAGTTGTGTCTTCATAATACGTTTTGTTTATTTTTCAATTTCGTACATGGTTAACATAGCCTTGCTCATACGTGATTCAAGCTTTCTGAAAGTAGCCCACCGTAGACCGTACCCAGTGGCGTGTAGAGAGGAGAGGCGAACGAGGCGACGGCCCCGGGCATCCAAAGGAAGGTGGGCATCCAAAGAGTGAAACTGCAAATATTAAAATGCTGTAGCAAGATGATTTTTCCTATTGTAAGGCTACTAACACATGCTGCATGGATTTAATTTTTCGAAACTTGTTTTCTTTGCCAACACTAGTTTTTATGTACTCAAACGCCAGTAATTCTCACTATCCTCAATACTAGGGACCTATGCTCTAGGTGTGCGGCACACACCCGCTCAAACTGATAGTGACGTGACTTTGGCCAGATCAAGCTATCAAGGGAAAGTCACAAAAAAGGATTAAAAAATAATTACGGCCGTTTAATTGATTTTGAGCCAAATTTCAAAACTGTCCTGTTTCAACTTGCTTGGTTTAGCTGATTTTTTGATGCATCACTAGTTTCCCGTTTCGTTTTTGATGTGGCAACCCTGGGTGTGCGCTAATACAGTTTCACACCTGTGGTTGTAATATGTAATCATTTCAAGCTTCGTCACTAATTGGCAGTTCAGGCGGATTCAGTCCCGTCGCCAGGGGGATGCTTTGGTGTGCTTCGCCCCTACAGACAAAGCCCCAAGCCCCCCAAATTAAATCATTTAATACTATAAATCAGTGGAGATTTTAACAAATTTTCAATATCAAGCCTTCCTGCACAAACGCAAAGCCCCCCTAGTGAACACTTTCTGGCGACGGTTCTGGGCAGATTGATCCTAACGGCTCACACAAACGCGTATCTGTTCTGTCCTCACAGTAGTTATACATATAACCGCCACATAAATACTGTAAAAACGAAAGTTTTCTTGCGTAATTTATGTGCATTTTCAATTCTTGTATAGGCTAGTTCAGCAAGTTTCAAACTGTCAACCCTGGGTGTCCGCCATCGCAGCCGCATGGTAGCCCACAGCTTCTCTGCTCGACTGCTACCGCAGCCCACAGCTTCTCTGCTCGACTGCTATTCGACGAGACAGTCGCGCAGCCATTTTTTTATTTGTGAACCGCCCCATCGTAGCGTTGAGCGTGTTTTCCTGCACTGTTTGAATGCACAACCTTATATTTTTGCAGTTGTGAACTGATCTGACGTAGCACTGAATATGTTCTACTCCCCTGTTTTAACGCGTTGCCGGATATTTTTGCAGTTATGAACAGCTCTGTCTTAGCGCTGAGTGCTGTGTTTTGCTCCGGTCTCCGAACTTGAAGCGCTAATTAATTTATGTGTATTACAGTGACACATTGTAGGCTACAATAACGACTAAGGAGTGTGCGTGTAGAATAATATGCACGCTGTGTCAACAAACTTCGCCAAACATCAAAATGACTTCATATTGTGACGTCATAAATAGCGTATATCCAATTACATTGACTATCATACGCCACTCCACTGCTAAACACTAGAATTTGTTGGGGGGCGTACAACCAAGCAGTCGTCCCGTGCATCACCAAACATCTTCACGCCACTCACCGAACCTTATTGAAAAAAATTGTCCTTGAAAAAATTTCAAGTGATCTGGCAACCCTAGCTATGCAAAATAAGCATGCAAAAAGGAGGACATTTTCGAATGTCCTCAGAGAATATTTCATTTATCATGAAAAATGTGGACATGTACTTTAAAAAACGGCTTATGGTAGTTATACCTAGCAATGCACTCATATGCGACCTGTGCAAATCTGAGTAAACAGACGCAAAATCTACCAGAAACGAGTAGGGACGTAAGCTAAAGTGTCCTACGTGGCTTGGCCTTGCATTCACTAGAACTAGATTCAGATACCTGACTGACCGACTTTCAGGAAACCAATAAGTGTAATAGTTGTTTCGTCACAATATCAAAAATTCTTCAAGTGAAATACTGGTGTTTGGCCGACCGACATAAATAGCGTCTACAAACAAACTTTTCTCGCTAAAAATGACTAAGTGGCACGCACGGTTCTATGACTATTGAGACCAATTCATTTGAGACCATTCATTTTAGAGTTTTAGACCATTCGTTTGAGACCACGTTTATTTGAGACCACGACATTTGAGACCACGTTCATTTGAGACCTATTCATTTGAGACCACGTTCATTTGAGACCACATTCATTTGAGACCACATTCATTTGAGACCACAGTCATTTGAGACCACTTCATTTGAGACTACATTCATTTGAGACCACTTCATTTGAGACCACATTCATTTGAGACTACATTCATTAGTGATCGCATTCATTTTACGCCATGTTAAAGTGAAGCTGTTTTGATTTACTGTGTATCACTTTTTATGATCTGCCTTTCACTTTTGTGCGGGAGACCTGAAGTTTTCCAATGTGACTATTCATTTGAAATTTTGCAAGGTTGCGCCCTTCCGTGTCCAGGGGTGACTCACGCTGGTTTGTAAATGCACCCGCACTCAGGCCCGGATCAAGGGGGGCAGCGGGGGTAATTGACCCGGGGGCCTCACTCCAAGGGGGCACCCCGTGATGATAATTATTTGTTTTAAATAAAATACTCCTTTGAAAAATTGTGATTCAGAAGCGATACAAGAATACAAATTTATATTCCGATGTTGCAGTGAGTAGGTCTACATCTATTGATTTCTCTACGATTCTGACTTGCTGCCAGTTTTTGGAATCACTACTGAATGTAAATATTTTTGTTTTTGTTCAAATATATTTGAATTTTACTTGTAACTTGTTTCTAATAATCGATCTTTTGGCATGAGTATGATTATCTACTCGTGCATCACGCCCACTGCACAAAGTCGCGAACACGATAATATTGGCGTGCTAAAGCTAGTCCTGCTGTGGTTGCTGTTTAGTGTACAGAAGTGGTTTTAACGTGATTGTCATTTGTTTCAAGCACCCCTGACGTTAAATAAACTGTACAAACAAATGTATTTATTGGTAAATTTATTGATCAAACTTCCCATGTTGCAGTGCGCGTAAGGGCTCGCGTCCCTGGAAATTTATTCACGCCCCCTGGGGTGGCGCGCCGCCCCGGTTAAGAACCTATTGGTTTAAACTATATAACACGGGTGACCAATCCTGCTCTGTGCATGAGCCGCATATCATAAAATCCAAGTTACAAAGAGCGGCAATAAAAATACTAAAAACACTAATTTATTTGCTATCTACGCTTCTGTGACATCCAACTGTTTTAGGAACGACCGACTTGCAAAAGTAATGCTGTACTGCATGCTAGCTACCACAGCGTTATTTTACAGTAATTTTACATTTTTGCAGTAGAAATAAAAAACAAATATATAATTTTTCGAAATGCTCAAAGAGCCGCATTCAAAGGTTCGAAGAGCCGCAGTTTGGCCAACCCTGCTATGTAGTATCAAAACGCTCCCGTAACTTCTTGTGTCGTCTACTCTAGAGGTTGCCCAGCCGAACTGTGGCCTTTGTTTCATCATAAAGACAACGTATGGTGGAAACGCACTTTTCTTCCGATGGCTGCCATCGTTGTGTAACATCATAAACATATGAAAGTGGTAATGTCAAGCCATTTGCACCAAATGCTATGCGTGTTCCGTCAGAAAAGGTTTTCATCAGTCGATTTGCAGAAGGAAAGAGCAGAAAACGAGATTACGGCGTTTAGCTAGCGCGATGCCGGAATTTGCAACGCCTTCAGGAGCTAAAATGCGCAAAGTTTGTAAGGAGGTAAAGCGCAAGAATCTGGCGGTGTTAGCTAAAACCTCGCGACTGAATCGTTTTTTTTTTCAGCAAAGCTTTCAAGCAGCAACGTTAAAGTAGTGGTGTTAACCAGAGCACCTGAAAACGTAGGTGGAAATCACGACACAAGCTTCGAAGCACTTTTCGCACTCATCGTGGCTGGCCATATTGACATGTTATTTTTCAGGTGTTTTTGTTTGTAATCTCTGGCTTCTTATTGTTTGGGTTAATGTCGCTTCTTGCCGAGTCACTCTCTAACCCAGTGGTTCTCAAAGTGGGCGGAATCGCCCCCTTGGGGACGATTTTTATGGGCAAGGGGGGGAAAACAAAGGGGGCAATAGGTGTCGAAACAACACAAACGGGGACGAAAATGCTCAATCACTAATCGATCATTGAGTTAACTTCAGTAGCATACCACTATGACTTGTCAGTTTCTTGCAGATGTTAGTTTACTATGATAATCGTTTGAGGTTGTTGCTAAAGCAATTTAGCTATTAAATTTTACTCTGGATCGTCTACGTGCCCGGCTACAGTGTGGATTTTTTCAGGGCTGCGAAGCCCTCGTAAAGATGACACAGTTCCGGCTCCGGAGCTCTTCTTTAAATGAACATGGCTCCAGCTCCGGAGCTTTTAGTTTTCATGAGTGTGGCTCCGGGTTCTGTTCGTTTTCACACATTAATATTTTAATTGTCTCGGTGTTCCTCAAGTTCAGTGGAAAATGAATTAAGTCAAGTACACAAAACTAAGAAAATATGCCAAACTCTTTGGAGAAATTTAATCTGGTAGCTTTTTTACAAGCAGCGGTGTTACCATGCGGAAATCAGCGAAAAAACAACAATCACAAGTTCAGACGATTAAGCGAACAGTTACTGGCAGTAAGGAATCTCAAGATAACGGTAATATAAACAATTTCTGGAAGGGCAGTCGCTGGTTTTAACTCAAAGCCTGAGGACCTTTTGTCATTTCTTACGACCAGAATCAAGAAAATGGCTCTTTGGAAAACTACATTTGTGTCCGAGCATTTGCACTCGTTGCATGCTTTGTCTGTTGCAGTGTTGACCATTCCAGCTAACAGCGCTGCCAGGGTAAACCATGCAAAGAGCGCAAAACACACAGTGGACTATCATGTGTTCTTTCAAACACGCACACATTTGCATTAAGATAAATGCGAAGAGTGTTTAAAAGCCCTCTGTTCGAATATAAAGTATGAATCCTAGTAAGAAATGCACATTTGACTTTTTAAAAACAGCTGAAAACTTCTGATTTCTTATCTTTTGCACTCCTAATAAGCGGTGATGAATCACAAAGTAAAGCACAATTTAGAGTGGGAACTGGTTAGCGTGATGAAAACAGATTTTTTTCCACAGATGAAAACTTCAAGAAAACTCCACATTTGCTTACACTGATTGTTTTTACCCTCCTGATAATGTACTGCTATGCAAAGCAATGCTAGTTCGCTACCAATTATTTATAACTTACATGCTACTGCTTATAAAGGTAATATTTTCTAGTGAACATTCCTACTTTACAATGGCGTGCCGTGCATTCCAAGCTTAAATATATAATGACATAATATCTTAATCATACTCCCTGCTAACAGCATGACTACATACAGCTACAAAAGCTATGGATATTTTATTATATACCTACTCATTACAGTTCAGTTATTTTCAGATAGCTACACTACTACAGACCCGGTTTGATCATTCTGACTAGAAAGTAAGATATTGTGATATTTAAGGTTTTTCTCACTTCTACAACAGTGGTTCTCAACCATTTCTCCCACCTACCATTTAATTCGGCTCTGCCCGCACTTTAAAACACCGCAGAGGCCAGAAAACTCTTCATACCTCGGGCTTGGAATGGAGCGTTACACCTTCTAAAATGTAATTTAGACCACGTCAAAGAATTACATGTTTTGCGTTCCTGCCCGTTTCGTTTATCGTGGCGCCACAATAGTTTTAGTTTTCAACTAAAAATGAAAGACAAGAAAAAACGTCGTTTTGCGTTGGTGGAAAAACTTACAGGAGAAAAATTTCGTGGTGTTTTAGAAGAGAAATGCAACTGAGTACAGGCGCGTAGCTAGGAGGGGGGCAATGGGGGCAATTGCCCCTCCCCAATTCCGAAAGTAGCACTTACAATTTTCAGGTTAATCAAGCTTTTGATGCGTAAGCCAAGGAAATGTGTCAGTGCAAATCAACGAAACTGCTTAAAAAAACTATTCTACTTCAACTTTTAGTCGAACCTGCTCAAAGCAGTATGGTTTGCCAATTGCCCGTGATTAATCAAATCTTGTGTATAGTGCAAATGCTGGAGGATTCATGCCATGGCTGACCTTTATCTGAGGTTTAAGCTCCGTGTGGAAGCTGGTGATAATGAAATACAAACTTGTGTATATGCGCTTGTAATCACTAACCGAAAGTAAAGCAAGGGGTCACGCTTTTCGCAGCCGTTTCTGGCGCACCAGCTTAGTGTATCCCACCTAATGGTGATTGTAAACTTCATTTCACGATCATCGCAAAAATTCGTTTCTGCTAACTCTGGCATGCTACAAACACTATATTTTGCCCTTGACTGCAGCATCAGCCGTAGCTTTAAATGAAAATCGTAGATTTTTGTTTTTGTGCAATTTTGCAACTAAATGCGTGAATATGGTGGTGATATACAGTTTGCATGCCTTGAAGCTCAAGCCTTGGCTAAGAAGGTTTCAAAGTCGTTTTTGTAACGCAATTAGGCCATAGACCAGGGGTCGGGAACCTTTTTGGCTAAGGGAGTCATGAAAACTACATATTTTTAATTGTGTTTCCGTGAGAGCTATATAATATTTTTCAACACTTAATGCAACTAACTTACTAACTAACGTGTACATTTTTAAGCAAAATCAACAATTTTAAACAATGGTAAATGTCTGAATTTCTTCTTTAATAACATGCTTCTTACTGTTAATGCGACTTCTGGTGCTGCATGGTGTTGCTGATGGGTTTGTAGTCTGGTGGATGGAAAATTACAGAAAAAGTTTCATTAAAAACAATCGTGTTAAGAAAATATCAAGCGAGCCAGATGCCGTCATCAAAAGAGCCACATCTGGCTCGCGAGCCATATAGGTTCCCGACCCCTGCCCAAGACACTGTTTAGTAACAACAGCATTTATACGACAGTAGATATTTAGTTGTGATGGCATCTAGACCTACTGTGACGGTTCAATCACAAATATGTAGAACCTTAACTGTTTCATCAATGAGCTCCCGTTACCTTGCCGGCGAGTAAAAAAACTTTTATTCAAGTAATCAGAATCCGACCTGTACGTAGTCCGAAAATATTTCAACATTCACCTGATGTTAATTGCCACCTTTTACTACAGTAAATTTGAAAGCAGCATTCAGCTGCGACGCGAAGAGTCAGCAGAAAAATCTAACGAAAGCAGGAAGCTGCTTTTTATTTTGTAAGTGTTGAGGTCATTGACACTGCCATTATTTGCAGATAGCTTGCAATCTGTTTTATTGATAAAGCGCATTTGACCAAAATGAAACCAACTTGAATTTTTTCCCAGTCGGTTGGGTTTTGTTTTTTAAACACAAACGGTTTTAAGAAAAAAGTAGACTGCTGCCATTAAAAACGAACCTAGCAACTTGATGCCAAAAATCACCCACACAACCAATATTTTTTCATAACGTTATTTGAAGCTCGGGTCACGAGGTGTTCACCAAACTCAGATTTGGGATTGGGAGCGTGCTCAAAAAAGTTTGGAAACTAAGCGGCTGAAATCTTCCTTTAAGTACTACGCGACAGACAGACCAGCAGTGGCAACGTTGAAAATCTACATCTCAGGTTTTGATCGCCTCTGCGCGACCCATTTTTTGACCCTTCTCCACCCTTCTTTGGGTTTTGATCCATACATTGGGAACCACTGGGCTAGATCAACTTACCAATCGTTGTGTTAAGCTGCAGCAACATGTAGGCCCATTTCTTAACTTATTGCGGAGCCATAGTAATAATCGATTGTGGCTTCGTTTTCGCAAAAACACAACCGCTTCCACACTGCGTAGACTGAGTAGGTCAAACATACGCGGGTATGTTTGGTGGGCATGTATAACTTTCCCAAATTAAAAATATTGTCTTCATAATAATTGCGAATTTTATAGTTAACTCTGATAAGCTACATAGATAAATACTCAATCGTTTATGTGAAGCAGGCTTAGTGCACGTAGCGTACAAAAATGCTACCGCAGTCGCATTTCATAGCGTTTGGTGACATAAAATCCAAACATTTTTCAATTGCGTTGAGGGACTCTAGCGTTTACATTATCAGTTGCGTACGTCAACCAGTCTCTCAAGAATTAGGCATGATCCACGTCTTAATCTACATGCGCACAAGCTTTGATCTACTTCGGGAGTCGGTGTCTTAGAGCAACGTCGCTGCTCGACTTCGATTAAACGTGTGTTGGTGTACATCAGAAGTGTGTGAATATAAAAAGCGCAATCACAATGACGGCCACGATGACTCCTTGTTCACCTGCAGTATTGGCTGAAAAAGCGTACTGCCGATCTTGCACTTATAGCATCAAGATTTCCACAAGCGCTTTCGCAGGAATGTTTTACGAGAAAATGGTGACTTTCATTCAATGTAGAAACTTGGTAATTTAATAAAAACAAACTTTGAAAACTTGTTAATTCAATGAAAGCAGACTTTCTATTTGCCGGCTTAAATTGGAACAGAATTATTCAGAAAAAGCAGTGCCAGAAAAAAGCACGTTTTATAGATGATGCTTTAAAAACAAGGGGCATTATATATTTAAATGTTGAGCCTGGGTTCTTGTTTGCTCCCCCCTATCAAAATTTCTGGCTACGCGCCTGACTGAGTATGAGCAAAACGTCTGACACGTGATCTCTACAAACGCGGCTGTTTTAGCAGATAACGTCAAGCCCGCAAAGAAGTGGAAGGTAGATCATAAAAACGTGATTCACAGTAAATCAAAACAGCTTCACTTTGACATGGCGTAAAATGAATGTGATCTAAAATAAATGTGGTCTAAAATGAATGTGGTCTCAAATGACTGTGGTCTCAAATGAATTTAGTCTCAAATGACTGTGGTCTCAAACGAATGTGGTCTCAAACGAATGTGGTCTCCAATGACTCTGGCCTCAAATGAATGTGGTCTTAAATGACTGTGGTCTCAAATGAATGTGGTCTCAAATGACTGTGGTCTCAAATGAATGTGGTCTCAAACGAATGTGGTCTCAAATGAATGTAGTCTCAAATGAATATGGTCTCAAATGAATGTGGTCTCAAACGAACAGGTCTCAAATGAATGTGGTCTCAAATGAATGTGGTCTCAAATGAACTGGTCTCATATGAATGTGGTCTCAAATGAAAAGGTCTCAAATGTCGTGGTCTCAAATGAATGTGGTCTCAAATGAAGTGGTCTCAAATGAATGGTCTCAAATGAATTGGTCTCAATTGTCTGCACCACAGCACGCACATGTCGCACATATGGCTAAACACATGAACATGGTGGGGCGCCCTCTTTGGTGGGGGTCCCTGGGCTCGGGCCCCTTGGGCCCCCCTTAAGTACTACTTCCAACAATAACTTCACAGTATTGAATCAAATCTGCGTTATTATAAACAAGAAATGGAGCCTTGAAAACTTCACAGCATGAAACAAACCTGAAACATGAAAACTTCACAGTATCAACGTACATCTTTCTTAGCTACATTTCTGTTGCTATAGCTAAAAAGCACTTACCAGCATCGCCAACTTGATGTTCACCAGCATCACCAACTTGATAGGCCTACATGTTCCTGATTTTAAAATATTTCGAAGTCTACCCAAATTTGAATGGGGTTGTTTCAATTAGCCCAAATTTCATTTGGCCTGTTGGAGTTTACCCAAATGTTTATAACATAGGCAAATCTGAATGAGCCTCTTCTACTTTGCCCAGATTATTCCAGTAGTTCCCAAGTTTGAATGAAACTGTTTCAATTACCCAAATTTGATTGATGTTGTTGAAATTTACCCAAATGATTCTAATTTTACCTATATTTTGTTAAAGTTTTTATAGTTCACTTAGATGTTTATATATGTATTCGAATTTCAAAAGAAGTTTCTATATATAGCCCAACTTTGAATATGACTGTTTGAAGTTACGCACAATGGAATGAAGCTGCTACAAATTGCAAATTTCATTTGGCTGATGGACTTTACCCAATTATTTCCAATTTATGTAGCTGAATGTTTTTAATTTCACCCTAATTTGTATACAACTTTTCGCATTTGCCCAGATTTTATTGAAACTGTTGGACCATACCCAAATGCTCCTAATTTCCCCAAATGTTTCTAATTTTACCCAAAACCTGAATGGCGTTTTTAATTAGCCCAAATTTGATGAAGGCTGTTGAAATTCCCAAATAATTCTAGTTCACTTTTAAAGGAAATTACTAATTGCCATCAAGCAGTGTCTATTTTACTATTAGAGGCAAAAAATGGCGAAATAGTCTCAACAAAGTTTTGCCATTGATGCACTGTGAAAAAGTGAGTTATTTTTTAAGAATTGGAGTAATTCACTCGGAAAAATACCCCAAATCAAGGGCAACGTTCACCTTTGCCCAAATTAGGTGAGGTATTGCATGGAACTTACCCAAAACCAAAAATGTTTTTACTCTATTTGCAAGAACCACACTTAAGGCAACTTCAGAGCATTTGGGGTAATTCTTGTTGCCCAATGGTATGTTGGGTGATACATCTTTGTTTCCCACGAACATGAACTGTGGCAACTTACTGTAGACACTGCCTCAGTGAAATGTGAATGTA
>Ga0210059_1007436_pt1 | contig 17397 bp, 15 predicted proteins | sample Ectturendosymbi2_FD_188042 | JGI IMG/M metagenome (GOLD analysis project Ga0210059, IMG submission 188042) | Ecteinascidia turbinata endosymbiont from Florida, USA - Sample 2 (SPAdes) (version 2) | ecosystem: Host-associated > Tunicates > Ascidians > Unclassified | place: Key West, Florida...
TTTAGCAGCTCCGGATTTAGATGGTGGGGCCTGGGGCCCAGGCGTGGTGTGAGGTCCCATGTGCGGATACAAAATGTTTATGCAGGGGATGATCGATGAAATCACTAGTATTTCCACATATCATTAATATTTCTGACGTAACCTTGTGACATCACATTTGTTAACTCAACTGCAACAAAACTTTGTGATGCAACATGGTATTTGACAATGATTAGCGTTTTGCTAAACAGTTGCAAAACCAGCCGCTAGAAGCATCGCATCTTAATTTTTTAAATATTTGCTTGAAAAAAGTTTTGAAAATTTTTTGGAAAATCTTTCTGGGCGATCCAACGTTTTCATTATCTCTAAATACCAGTCGTCGCCCAGCGACAAATTTTACGACAGAAACCAAACACTGCAGGCCGAGGCGATTTCCGATTATGTTCGCATTGATTGACCTGACTGACTAGTTCTGTATCAATTATTCATAGTGGTTAATTACATCTGCGACTAAATGTAATCGTGTCATCTGTATGTTCCATTGAATGCTCATGGCTCCTCAGGCGCTCAAGAGCGTGGTTCCAGTCGAAGATTCCTTTTGTAATAAGGAAATGCGCTCATTTAGTCGTATCCGCGCACATCAGTCCACAAGTGAAGCACAAGTTTCTGAACGACAAAAACAAGCCCAGCTTCTGTCAACTACTTCGCCATTGTGGTTCTGGCGACGAATAAAACTTGTGGCACATATCCATGACAAGTTTCTGTCTTTTCTGTGTTGTGGAACATCGTGTTTCAAAAATGACTTTTCATCACAATTTCAAAAAGAACCTGTTTCATATTTCAACCAATATTCCAGTATTTTCCAGGTATATTGGCTGGCCAAAGGACCCTGAGACCGATATCGCTGCCTCCAGTGATAGCGTTAGCCATCTCGTCTATCGTGCTTTTCTATGATACTTCTTGACGTTCTCCTTCTACTGCACTGCTGGTTAAATGAGATCTATTTTTATCGTTACGTAGATCTAAGTCTGTCACAACATGTTCTTAGATTTTCTGTCCTCATACAGGTTCCGCAGGAATGTCTCCACTGCACTTTACTGCCACTGTAAAATTTTCACTTGAATGTTTCTTGACTTGGCTGTAACTTCTTCCTCTCTCATTTTTGCCTCTTTTGCTTTTTTACGTCCTTTAGAACTTCTTGGATAAGCTCTATACTTGTCAAGAGGACAACCCCCTTCTGTCCATGTTTATTTATTGATAAGCTCAATAAGGCTGCCACATTTTCATCGCGAGAAGGGAGGACAACTTACGGCTATCACTTACTTGAGTATATTATCTACACTTAACAAGTCAAATAACAATTTGGCCTACTGATACGTTTCAAGCTTTGAAGTAAGACGTCCAGTCTGGACAATGTTTCAGTCAAAACACACAAAACAAAATCCTTATTTACTTGTCCTAATTAGTTCGTGAATATTTCGCAGTTTTCTTAAATTTCTTTAAAATGTAAAATCGCCTTTAACAATACTATGAAACTAATTGCATGAAAGATGCTTTAAACAGCACACCAGCTTTAATAGAATAGAAACCGGTTCAATTAGAAAGATTTCTCTTTCTTTTCGGTTTGTGGCTGCATCAAGGATAAAACGTTCCACATTAGTGTAATGAGCCATAACGCTGAAGTAAAACTGTGCCATCTTTATCAGTTCGCTAAAGCATTCAATGTTATTGCAAGTTGCAAAATATTTTGGCCATCTTTCATGTTCCATCATTTTACAATAAACTGCATTTGGTTGTTCTTTTTTTTGGGACATTAGGCGGGGCAAAGAGTTTTCTGAGAGGGGTCCAAATAGTTTTTTAAGCTATGACCAACATATTTTACAGGGGGCCGAAAAATTTCTGGGGAGGCTTAGCCCCCTGCACCCTCCTAGTTACGCGCCTGAGTATGAATGTGAAGCTGGGAACATTTGAAGCATCCTTGGCAAGCTAGGATAAAGTGATAGCCACCTGATTACGCTGTGAGAAGTAAGCTTTTGGTACTCAATATTCACATAGTCACAATAGTTTTTTCACTCTTTTGCGAACTTTGTAAATGCAACCACACGTAAGTCGCTCATCTTAAATCATTTAGTCCGTTTCAGTAGAAGAGTTACTTCTGACGAATTTCTCCATTTTTTTAGCTTTACTGATTATTACAAGAAAGTACTACACTAAGCTACGTACAATACACTGATCATCTTATCACGATTCATCAGCAAAGCTAGTACAGTATCTTTAATGGGGCCAGAGGTCCGCGATCCAGTGCCAAAGTCATTTGAGATATTGAAAAAAGATTTACCACTGTTTTGTGACGATTAATTTAAAAGGATTCCCGCCTTTCCAGCCGAGAATTAACTCAACCAAAACAAAGATTAATTAGACAACTTCAGCCCTCCCATAAACTAAGCTACGCCACCAGCTCGTATCTTGTTGCAGTTGAGTAGGGATAGCTTACTGTAAGTACATACAATATATTTTAGCCAGTGGCGTAACTGACGGGGACAGAGGGGCGAATTGGCCCCTGGCAAGCTAACTGTAAAAAAACGTCTCCCACTTAACTTATATTTCGATTTTTGCATTCTTTTGGTTTTCAGTACGTTGTTGTTTTTGTGTGTGTTTCGGATTATTTTCCGGTGATTTAGGGTTTTAGTTTAGCCATCCGCATCCGGATTCACCATCAATTCTCAAGTTTTTTCTGAGTGTTGGCTGATGGACCCCGTACAGTGGCCAGCGGGCCCCTTTTATCTAAATTTACCACCCTGACACAAACCTTTATAGTTACGCCACTGATCATAGCTATGTAAAATAAGAAATGTAAAAAAGAGGATATTTTGACATTTTTGAATGTCCTTGAAGATTATTTCATTTCTCATGAAAACATTGGCCATGCACTCCAAAAAGAGTGCGTATGGTAGCCCTACTTAATAATGCTACTCATCTGCGACCTGTGCAAATCTGAGTCGGGCAGACGCAAAATATACCAGTAATGAGTAGAGACGTAAGCTAATGCGTTCTACGTGGCTTGGCCTTGCATTCACTAGATTCAGACGCCTTACGGACTTTCAGGGAAACTACAAGTGTAATACTTGTTTCGTCACCATACCAAATAATATACAACTGAAATACTGCCCACTGGACGACCGATAATTTAATAGCGTCTATAAAAAACTTTCCTCGCTAATAAAAATGGCTAAGTGGCGCGCACGTCGCACATATGGCTAAACACATGAACCTGGTGAGGGCCCCCCTAAATCCGGCGCTGACTTCTAGATAAAAATGCTTGTACCCATTTGATATTTTGCTCGCAGCCAACCTTAATCTGGCCCAGTATCAGTTAATGCTATACTCAAGCTTGGTACAGCAGGCCTACGTTTACACATGTATAAAGTTCCTCCTTCCACCGACTTGACCCAGTTTCAGTTTTTACAAATTTTGTCGTCTCAGTATCAGTTTTCATAAATTTTGTTTATTTTCAACATTTTTGCAAAGCGAACCGCACAAACGTTTGCACCCGAAAACATAAACCTACAAGTCTGGACGTTATGTTGTTGAAAGACGACATCTTGTGAACATGGCCATGCACATTCAATGCAAACTATGCTTTGTGGCAGGAAGTTCTTGTCCCTGTGAATAAATTTGCTTCACACTGAGCATGACTGGCTGGACCAAATGTACCGCAGGCAGAATAGCAGAAACAAAGCACCCAAAATATTGAGACTCAAGCAATTACTTTTTAGCAATATTTACAAGATAACTAAATCGTTGCCAAAATTAGGGAACGACCACGCGGCTTACGATATCAAAGCAAAGCTAGGATTGTCAAGCACAGCGGCTTACAATAACAAGCGAAGCTAGGATTTGTGCTATTCACAATTTCCCGCAAATTGTTAGAGAAATATGACGGTAGTTAGGTGTTACATGACTGCCGTTTGAAAATATGTGGTATGACGTTCTTCTCCGCTGGATATGGCGGGGATTTGAGAGCAGAACTAGTCACTTGCACACAATTCTGCTGATAAGCGTCAAACACTCCACCACAATAGCTTTCTTCAGACAGGGACATATTGCATTTAGTTTGTTTACATACAGCAGACTTACTGGTTGTTTCTGGTGTACAGCTCGTTTGCGCCAGTAACTGGAGAGGAAGTGTCGCCTTTGGTGAAGGTTATACCAAAAAGCAAACAGAGCAATGCTGTTGGAGCACATTTTATCCGGCTAAGCATCATCTTCAGCTGAATTTCAAACCCGGCACATGTGTTTTTCCATAAACTTTGCCACGTTTTATTATTAAGATAATTAAAAAAATAATTCTCCCTTTTTTCATTAGCAGATGCTCTTGATTATTACAGCGTTCGCCAACTGCAAAAATTCGACATGGGTAACCTTCACATATTGAAACAACCTTGAAATGAACAATCTGCCAAGTCGGACGTCTTTTCAATAATCTGATCCCACTGATATTTGTTTATACAGCAACGAGCGTACCACACTTGCGTCCTACTGGCTGTTTTGAAAATGAAGACGATTGATTTCAAACATGGCCAGAGTCAGAGGTTGCTTTGAAAAGGATGAACTACGAACAATATGGAGTCACACGAATGAGTGCGACAATTTCTTGTGCTAATATTTTATAAGATTAAATCAAAAAGATTTGCCTATCGCTTGTTTCAATTCTTCCAATCACCAGCTGTAACGGTAGCGAAAACAACGCCATAAAATAAACATTGATCTTAATCAGGTCCTGACAAAAGACAGCAGGGCAGGAATGAAGAAAATTAACAAACATTTTCAGATAATACGAAAAGCTAATAGCAATGTTCCTTCTAAGGTACAAAACTGTGCGATGCCACTACATTCTTGCGCACTTGCAACATTCCAAAATTAGCATCTATCGCATAGCCCTTGTAACGCTTCATTGGTTGTGTGTCCATATGATTGCGCAATTTGCATGCGCAACACAAATATTTGCTCAGTGCAGAATTTTCTTAGAGTAGGGCTGGCAAAACATTTTTGACCTGAGGGCCGAATTCGCGACCGCCTATCCACGGGAGGCCGGATAAAGTGCGATTTACGTGACAGGCAGCACTTGCACCACTGTCCACAGTCGGAAACGTGGTACTTGAAAAAATGCGCAAGGTATTTGGCGGACCGGATGCGTCTCGCAGTTTGACCACCCCTGTCTTAGAGGGAACACTGGCTAACAGTATTCAAACTTTATGTCTTCTTGTTAGTTTTAAGAAATTGGTTTCTGGTTAAATCAGCGGTTCCTAAACTTTTATAGGGCGACCCTAATCTGAGTTTGGTGAACACACCGCGACCCAAGACGCAAACATCGCATTTAAAAAATACTGATTGTATGGGTGACTTTTGGCAGTAAGTTGCTCAGTTCGATTTCAAAGTCAGAAATCTGCTCTTTTCTCAAGTATCTAGGCTATACGCTACAGAGAGACAGACAAGCAGGTGACATTGAAAATACACAATTCAGTTTTGGATCGCCTCGGCGCGACTCATTTTTTGACCCTTCGCGATCCATACTTTGGGAACCACTGGGTTAAAGGGAAGGTTGATGATCCATCGTCATGCTGCAAAGTCGCAACAACTGCTAATAAAATTTTTAGCCACTTCTTTGCTTTTTCTCTGGTTTCTCCCATAGGATTCCTTTGTTTTCATACAAAGCCGGAAACAAAAATCTTGTATTCCTAATCCTCGTGTTAGAAAATCGTCACTAATAAAAACGAAAAGCATACATTGCTTTGTCTCTTTTTCTCTGTTATTGCCACGCAAATTGCGTGCTTTTCAGCAGTTCCAGAACGCTGGCACAAGTAACTGGTGACCGGCTGTCGGTCATGACGTTCTTTATAAGAAAATATACCGCTACCAACGTCAGCATCGAGTTTAAGTTCATTTTAAATGTAAACCTCGCTTTGATTTCAAACACAAACTTCGTGAGATACCATCAGTATCACAGAGGAGCAGCGAACACCTGCATCGCCTGTCCAACAAACACCATCCTATCTCCCCTGCAACTGCCAAGTTATGAACAGGCACGTGCACGCCAGGAAAAAACATCGCCGTCAATTCCCAGTCGACACTGCGTTAAAATTCTTCGGTCGCTGAGGAATGCGAACGAGAGCTTCGACTGAAGCACGGATGTGACGTAAGACTAAGACAGCGTTTGAATGGCGCTTCCACCTCACGTACTTCCTGCGCAGAGCGAAGGTTGGTGTCGGGCGAGTGCGGTTTGCATAATAAATTTATTGAAACGATTTGCGGTAAAAAAGCAACAGAAAAATATGGAGTAAAAAGAACGAAAGGCGGGAGTCGTCAACGGGACGGTCAGAGCTTGTTTTCCTTGGAGAGCTCGATCTTTTTCTTGACCCCGTTTAAACTTAGCGTCAGTTCCGCGTGAGTGCGTTTCAGCATGTCCAAGCGCTGGTAAAGGTCATCGACCTCATCCGTGCTTACCTGATGGAAAACAGAGAACATTGATTTTTACATCAAACTTACGGTTATTGAGATAGAAAAAAAGGACTTGAAGTCCCGCAACGTTACGGTTTTGAATGCTCCGCATGCGTCCACGTGCAGGGCTCCTGTCACTGCACGTGCAATTTCAACAGGGTCGCAACCAGCTGAAATTTTCGGGGACAGGGCAAGTGATTGTAACCTATTATTATTTTACCTAACAACAAAAACTTACTGGCGCTTCCACAATGTTTTTGAAAAGTTCGGAGGGAGCAATTGTTCGGCTCCTCCCCCCCATCTTAGTTGCACGGTTGGTTTCCAATGCAATGCGTCAGTGAGAGACAAAGTTTGTCCTTTTTCGCATAATAAGCTGAAGTAGTGAACGCAAAGTAACGATCTCATGAACATTTCAAGCCACGCAAGGCTTCCTCATACTCGCCGCTACCGTGTCAAACATATTTCCTTAAATATTTCCATAAATATATATGTTTTCCTCTCTACATGGAAGTTCAAGGTCTTGGCCATGACAACCAGTTCATGGAGAAGCTGGAACCATCTTGCTCAGAGCTGAGCATGGTTGCGATGCGCGACGGGGAATGTTACGTCACAATTGATCAATTATAACATGGACGTTTCTCATATTGATGAAGAGTGTTTGTGTTGTTTGTTTTACATCTGCGTATTTAATTTGATAATGCAAATATTTGACCAAATTGACAATTTTCATACCGTATGTTTTGGACCATAGGGCGCACTTAAAATGCTTTAATTTGCTCAATGATGTAAAAAGCGCCTTATAATGCGGTGCACCTAATGTATGAATCTGGTTGTGCTTTCTCATTTCGAACCAATTTTATGTGGTGAACGGTGCTATTTATTTAATTGCTAGTTGCGATTTTTTTGTAAATTTACCATCGTTTTGCGTAATAAACCATCAACAGTTGCAGTGAGCAGCGTATGTGGTTTGACGCTAGCACGTACCACAGATCCTATTACTCCGCGGTACTCCAGACTACATTGCCGCACACCGAAAGAAATGCGCACACAAATTTTGTTTCATTCTGTTCGTGTCTAGCGGATTAGGCTCGTGTGATAGATTGGACTCCCTCGTATGTAATGACAAACCAGTGGCGACTTTGGCATTCGGGAGCTTTTATGAGAGTTGAATACAGGTTGGCTTATCTGGGTTTTACTTCATTTAATGTGCCTTAAGGTCCCGAAAATACGGTAGGTTTGCTGGTTGAAGTGGAACGGAACGCTATGACTGGTACTTCAAATAGCACTTGAGCGCTCATGACGTCATCATTACGTGGCAAAAACTGATTAAGCTTTGCCGAAAATTTCACTTACAGTGAACGATACATTCCTTTGGCTTGGATGAAAGACACGCAGTGGAGATTGCGTACGGACGTTTATCCACACTGTGCAAGGTTTGGCCGTGGACCCAGACTTGGCGCTCGGTTGGGGGTTGTTGGGTAGAAACGGACAGTCGACTTGCGATATCGTTCACAGCGCAATACGTGATGAAACGAGCATGCTGCAATGAACAGGGCTCATTTCCCGAAATGAGACAGAGCTGAGAGTCCAATTGCCTTAAAATAGCCCTCTTGATCCGCTACTGATACAAATTATTATTTTTTTCCAATATCAACGGCACTGATAATTTGATAAATTCACAAAATCGTATGCGTTATAGAGTTAAACCGTAGACTGTACTTCATTACAATTTCTGATTTGGTTGATACAACATCTAATCTGGGATTATGAAGATAATATCTTTTAATAATATTTAATATGTGCTTATGATGTAACGTTTTACAGCCTTTGACGTAAATCTACACTTTTCATATTTTCTACTCGTTTATCCTCAATCTGAAGCTTTCATAATTCTGCGACGAAAAAAACAAAAAACGCCACTTGCCTCAAAGTCGCGCAAAAGGTCGGAATTTCCCAGGAGGCCGCATTTCTGCTGCAGCTTGTTGTTGTCATGACGAAGCGCGTCACGTGCTTGTTTCGTGCGCGACAGGACATCGCGTTTCTGTGACGCAACAAAGCAAAGAGGCGATTCAATCACGCGCAGCCCATTTTCTTGATCATTGTTGCCAAAGCGAACAATATTAACCACCAGACGACCAACCACACCCACGGAACCAACCCCCCCACCTGCGCAACTTCCTGCTCGACCTCGGCGAGCTGCTGCTTCCTGACCTGGTTCTCCGCTTGAACGAACTGAAGCTTTTCCTTCAGGTGGGTCAGCACTTGAACGGTGTTGGTGATCTTCTTGCGTAGCTTCAGCAGCTCCTGTGGCCAACGTATAAAAGGACCGGGGGTCAATCCTGGGCAAGGAAGCTTTTATCAAGCACCCTGGCTGATCTTTTCGTTATATGTTTGTTTTGTGTTAGTTATGTAATGATTTCCCCCACAGTTTCATTCTTACTGGTCTCCGGAAACATTTCAGAGATTTTTGTGTTCCTCAAAGTTTTGCACTCGCATCAGCGCTTTGGACTTGGACGGGGGGGAACGCCGATCAGCTTACAGCGTACAAGGTTATGGAGGAGAGGTTACAACAACTGATATTCGGAATTCCATAGATAGGCACTGATGTAAAAAATACGCCTCTTTAAATGAAAAATCAACTGCATCAAAATTCTACCAAGCCCACCCACACCGCTCTCAAGATTTATCGCTTGTGGAGGAGATAATACTTTTCGTCGCAAGTTGGTATTTTTCTGCAACACGCTAAATTATGTCCAGATCAGTACTTTTACGCAACAAGCAATACTTTACGTGAAAAACTGAAGTTATTTTGTCAAAATTTGTTAATTCTTGTGAAAGTGCTATCTGCTTTCGTTAAAACTAAGATCGATAATAAAGGAAAACAACTATTTTAAATAAAATGCGGTTCATTTATCACCGGACTAAACCTGATTTCACATCACTCGGCAAAATTTGTCGAACGGATCCGACGCTCTTCCCTAAAAACGGATATTTTTATATTTTGAGAGGACGCCTGCCCAACCTCTCCGGGCCCATGGTTTTAGTGCAGGGTGTTTTTGTATCTAAATCTGTCCTAAGTACTCAAAGGCTTTAACGCCAAACATAAGATTCAGAGAGCATTTGCTTTGGTAGGTAGCAAATGTGGTTTAATTTGGTTGCCAAGCACTAAAGAAGACCAAACTCAGAAACCTCATTTCGTTCCTCGATCTTCTCATTGTAAGTCTGGTTCTCGATCTTCAGTTGTTCGAAGTCAATTAAGTGCAAACCTTCGGCCAGCTCTTCCTGCCAAAGTACAACGTGAAAGATTAAGTGCTTGTTGCAGGCGCGCGTTTTGTTTTCTATTCACAGAAAGCATGAAATGTCAGGTTTTTGAAAAATACCAGTTCAAGAGACACATTACGGGAACGTTTCCTGGGCAAACAACAAAGAGGTTTGAAAAAATGCCACGAAGACCACAAGAAGCTTCGCAAATTAAGAAAAACGTTTTCAAGCGGTGACGCAACTTGTGGTAAAGTCCGGATTTGTTAAACAACGCGTTGCGTTAAATCATGTTTAGGTTCAGTGGAACGCAAAGGAAGCGCTGAAAATACTTCGCAATTCTCCACAGTGGTTTCAGTAAAATATTTTCTTGTCATGTTGTGCGTCAAACAAGGTTGGTGGAAACATGAGACAGGGATTTTGCGCAGAAAGCTTAGGTGGCAAAAACACGCTACGGGTGAATCCGCATCTAGATACAAGTAAGGTTAGATTCGAATGACATCGTTAAAAGACAATATGCGAGTACACCACTAGCAATGCAGATGAGGTCGTAATTCAAAAAATGCAGCTGACGATCGAGCATTGCGGCGCAGCAACAATGAATTAAACGTAATAGCAGTGATATATGACGTAACAACAGTGAATGTTTAACTCTGCGGCGGAATTCATTCCTACTTGACGTTTCTCGTTTGAAACACGGATCAGTTCCGAAGGAGAAAACACCACCTGCGTCGGAATCAATCATCGAGAAACTTATAAAAATATCTAGAAAGTCACTACTTTGTCACCTTCTGCTTTAGCTGCATTTCCTGCTTTCGCAGTTTGTTTTTGAGTTTGATATTTTCCAACCTGACAAGAGAAACCTCGGCTTCCTTCTTACGTTCGTTGCTCTCATACATTTCAATATCCTGAAATTGTAAGTTCAAAGTTTTTCCAAATTTACTTCAAAGTGTCTTATAATCAAACCGCAAATCTAAGATCTTCTCGAGATTTTTGTTAAAGTTTTAAAAGTGTGCGATTGCAGAACCGGTTGGAACTTACTTGTGTCAAATAAAGATAAAAAACGTTTGCTATATCGTGGCATTCGACATTACATGGTGACACGCAGCATTACGTGGTAACACGTGACATTACATAGTGACACGCGGCATTACGTGGTGACACGCGGCATTACATGGTGGCATGCGGCATTACGTGGTGACACGCGACATGGTGCGTTCCCAAACTAAGAAACCATTTGCCTTTTGGATTTTGCTGTTGTCGTATAAGAAAGAGATTCCGCGAATCAGTCTGGTCTGATAGCGTATTCGTAAATGTATTCTGGTTAATTGAAAGTTATACCATTCCATGCTTTGGATGAAAAATAAGGTAAGACTAATGTTTTTTTTCTCAAGAAGTGTATGTTTGATGATGACCATGTTTCTGTAAAACGTCCTGTCGTTATTTCATCTTTGAATTTGCGTGAACGAAGCAATCGCCTGTAAAGGAATATTTAATTAAAGGAATATATAAAACTAAATGTAGTTTTTTGCCTAATTTCTTCAACTATTTCCTTATAAAAAAAATTAGAAAATTCTACAAAAATTTTTACAAGAAGTTTACAAATATTGGCTTTCGTGAACTCTTTTCAGCTTGAATGCTGACACGCAACATTACAGGTGACATTTGTGACATTTCATGGTGACACGCAACATTACAGGTGACATATGCGACATCGTGCATGCCCAAGTAAGAAACCATTTGCCTTTCATGAAGCTTGCCGTCGTCGTATAGGAGCCGGGAATTAGTCTGAAGGTGTACTCGTAAATGCGCTGTTAAATTGAAACTCCTACCCACAGTGTGTTCTATGCTTTGGATGAAAACTAAGGTAAGAAAAATATTTTATTTTTGTCAATAACTAAGTATATGACCAGTTTCCCTAAAAACGTCCTCTTTTTATTTCATCTCTGAATTTACATGAACTACACAATCGCCTAATTTTGCGAGAAGTTTACAAGTATTGACTTTCGCAAACTCTTTTCAGCTTGAATGTAACTGTGGTTATTAAAGCCTGTCCGAACTCCCATCTCTCCATGCAAGTGCCGAACACACTCGCGACAGGTCACAGATCACAAATACCTTGGCAGGAATGGGTCTTCCTGATCTGCTGTTGATGGCGGCGGCAGCGACCGACTTCTTAAACCCGATCGCCTTCGCCCACTCCTCCTCAACAGCAGCCTGCTTCTCTCCCTTCTTCTTCTTCATCTCCTCCAGCTGCCCGTTGTACATCTCGCGCTCGTGCGCCTCCTGCTGCCGGAGTTCTTCCAAGTTGCTCATGTACTTCATGTACCTTGAAATGCAGCGGTAAGTTAGAATCGAGTGGGATAGAAAATGTTACCTGGATCTTTGCCACACTTTGATACTTACGTCGGGAAGTTACACATCGCCTCCAAAACCCAGACAACGGCAACAACTGGCATAAATGCACCCAAAAGTTATGAGCAAGTTCAATTAGACTGTCAAGAAACGAAGCAGTCAATGTGGCACAGTCCAGAGGTGTAACAGACATCATGATGTAATAGAGCAGCTGTGTCCAACCGAACTTGCTTACTGAGCCAAAAATTATGTCACGATCTCAACCACGAATCCCAACTTCAGTATAACGACTGTTTGACACCTTTAACCACTCCGCAAGCGCGATTTCATTGGTAAGTTTAGAGTCAATGGAACAAGGGCACATAAAAATTAGAAAACTACTAAAACGTTTTGCACCATGTGTTAGGGGACACAAACGAATCTCCTAGTACTCAGTAGCGAGTGCAGATGTGATAATCTTGGGCGTCGGAAGGGGGGGGGGGCTTTCCCCTGGATTTTGAAATTATTAGCAAAAAAAGGTTGTTTTTTCAATTACGTGGGGTAAAAAACAAATTTCACCACTTTTGGCCCCCCCTGGAAAAATCCCCTACTGGCCCTTCCTGGAAAAAATCCTTCCGACGCCCATGGTGATAATGTGGCACTGAGGGCTACCTCCATCAAAAATGTCAAATTCAAGATTATCCAAACAAGGACTGGTTGTCGGGATGTAGGCTAAACCTACTCTATGCTACAGCGAAAACATGGGACGTATGCGGCCCGCTGGTTGGACACAGCTGTAACAGAGGCTGCTTGCGTCAATCACAAACATGCTTAAATGACTTGCAAGCAACAAAGGGCAATGCAGAAAACTTGATGGTGACTTGTATGTTGAAGTCTACACCACGGCATACTGTGGTATGGAATAGAAGAAAAGTATCAGTACGGAAAATGGAACGGCTCAAGTATGGAATGGAAAAAATCTTCCATATCTCCGTCGCAAACAGTAACGTCGACGCGAAAAGGAGGTCACTTGTTCTCATGGGGACGTTACCGCCAGACGTCAGCACTGTTTGCTTTCGTGCTGCCAGCCTTTCATTGTGTAAGACGAGATAGCTACCGCGCTAGCATTGCCAGCAACGTCGTTTTTTAATCTACGACTTGGCATCCTGTGATAAAACAATGTGCAATAGTTTGAGGTGCAATAACTGAAAGAGAAACTACCATCGCTCTTTAAAAGCAAGGCATAGAGGCGTGCTTGCCGTGCTCGCTGGCCGCGGCAACTAGTAGACAAGTTTTGTTTCAGATACTTGGCATATTGTTTGGCAGATTTTCCTTCAGATCTGTTTCGTTACGTTTCTGTAATTTGAAGTTTGTCATACTCTGATTGATTAAAGCAACTTCTGTTGCCACTGTCAATATCGTATGCTGCTCAGGTTTAGTAACTTACGTCAGGTCTTGAGGTCTCACTTCAAACATGAAGTTAAACTAACACAGTTAGTGTCTTGTTGAAAACGAAGTTAGCTTTGCGCACCAGTGTACTAAAATGTTTCATTGCGATGCTCAGCTTCACTTACTATGCAGATAGTTTTGCCGCTTTTGCTCACTTACTTCGTTAGCTCAAACCTGTTTTCTGCTGTACGTAAAAACAATTATAAGCTTAAGTACGACGATCATTGCCGACACTGCATTTAGAAAAAAATCATAGAAAGAAAAAGTATGTCAAAGATTATAATGTTTACGGTCGATAGTGAATCTTGTTCGATATTTGTACAACGTTTAGAAATTTTAGCAACAGCGCTATGAAGCCAAGTGTATTGAAACGGCATTTCCTAACGAAACACGCCTTACCGAGATGTAATGTCGTGAGCTTTGGTGAAAATTGGTGAAGGGAGTGAAACCAAAAAATTTTAAGAACCTCTGGACCAAATATTCTAGAATAGCTACAGTAAACGGTCACGAACTGCAGGCCGGATAACTAGCTTCCTGTTCTGGCTCCACTTGGGTGGTAGTAGTACATCACTGTGTCATTTATGAGATTTAGTTCCGTAGCTGGTGACGATATGCAAGAAGTATAGCAAGGGAAACTGATGCAACTTGGCTGTATAGCCAACTTTCAGTTTCAAAGCTGATTGTCTATAACAGGGGTATCCAAACCTGCTCCATATATGAGCGTCTCATCATAAAACCCAAGAGTCGGAACACAAAAATCTAAAAACACGAATTTATTTGCAATCTACGCTTCTGTGACATCACAATTCTTTTATGTAACGATTTGCAAAAGTAATGCCGTATGGCACGCTAGCTACCACAGTACCACTTTACAATATTTGTGTGCTTTGCAATAGATATAAAAAATAAAAAACAAATATATAATTTTTCCGAAAGCTCAATGAGCCGCATGCATAGGTTCGAAGAGCCGCATGTGGCTCGCGAGCCGCAGTTTGGCCACCCCTGGTCTACAATATTGCTAGCAGTTTATGTCTGTATATAATATAGCATGTGCTGGCTGGGAATCTCGCGATATTTCACAGATACTTATTAAAGTTTTTTGGTTGTGTTTTGAAGAATTCACATGCCTATGACTCCGAAAGCAAGGATGTTTTACAAGAGTGTTAATGTTAGGGAGTTTTGGTCAGTTGACCCCCGTACAAAATTGGTATATGTACACTGTGTCCCAGCCGTAATAAGAAATCTACATCGCAACCTGAAAGGAGAACACTTGTTTCAGGACTTGAGAAAGCATATCCCAACTGCGGAAACATATCCGCACGTGCCATCACACTGAGTACGCGGACGCACAAAAAAACGTTAGGAATCTGCAAGCAGCGAACCCGGTGTAATGGATTGTCAAAAAACGCAAACGTGATGAGGAGGTGGACAGTGAAGGACAGTAAAAACAAAAAATTTCGATTGTTCTCGAACTGGACGCCGAAGCACTGAAGGAATGCATACGTCAAGTATGTACCATCGATGGACTACCGTTTAATACATTTGAAAAGACCGGCATGTAAAATATTTTTGACCCTATTATGCAAGTCAGAGAGGCCAGACAACCGATTTCAGTGAAGACTGCTCAAGTGCGCGAAGTTGAGATTCTATTTGAATAAGAGCTGATGATGCCTACGTCGTAGGCGAAATATATACTCTGTACGATCTTAAAGTGTCTGATTCTTTGCTGAGAAAGGATCTCTTTCCATAGACAGCGCGCGAAGTTGTTTTAGAGGAAGCTTTATCACTAAAACAAAAAATAAAAAATAGCTGTCTGGAAAAATGTTGTGCTTAAAGTTTGATATGGCGACATGGTGTGGCAGAAGCTTTATAGGACTGGACGTCCAATGTGGTGATAGTACTGGAGTACATACCAGAACGCTAGCAGTCAGAGAATTAAAGACTGCTGTTACTGGAGCGGAGTTGTCGAAGTTGATCACCAAGATTTTAAGAGACGACTTTGATATTACTATGTCACAGATCTACTCTGTAACTACGAACAATTGTTCAAATACCCTTGCAGCTGGAAAGTTCATAAGCCCTGATATGTTTGGAGAATTGGAAAGTTTTGGAGAAGATGAGGAAAGTGATTCTGATGACGCTCAAATTTAAGAACTTCTCCAACTCAGTATTAATGATGTTCAAACGTCGGCATTCGGGATTCATATCATACGCTGTGCATCACACACACTGGGACTTGCAGTTAACGACTGCGTAGGACGTAAAGCAAGTCCTTCTACCAAAACTCTCCTTCAACAAGCACGAAGTGTCGTATGTACGCTTCGGACATCTAACCTAAGGAAAGAACTAAAAAGGCAAAACTTGCCAATGGCTACAGTTGACGTTGAAACACGTTGGGGTTCTACATATGACATGCTGAAACGTCTCTTGGATCTTTCTAGCTTCTGCAAAATCAATGAGGGGCTAAACGATAAGTTGAAATTAACGCAAGAAGGGTGGAAAGAGTTGCAGGAGATTGTGGAGTCTTTGGCCCCAGTACGCACACTCACTACAAAACTTCAAGAGGGCGCGCTAACCTCAGGTCAGACATTAGGTCATTGGCAACTATATATGCTATCGTTACAACAAATTTCTACTCCACTAGCAGCAATGCTAATGGAACGCATGAAAGAAAGGGAAAAATCACTTATGATTCCACCAGTGTTGGTGGCAACTTACCTTGATCCGGAGTACCAAATGCTTTTGACTGAAGAACAGCGAAACTCAGCCAAAATTGAGCTTCAAGCCCTGTATAAAAAACTTCTGCTACTGAAACACCAAGAGGACAGCTTGTGCGGCAAAGACCATGAACTTTGACCTATGCAGCTGATGCTTATGTCCAAAGGAAAGGAGAGGAATTTGAGTCAGGTCGCTGGCTCACCTCTTATCACATCCCTAATCAACTCTTTTGATTTGAAGAAGTATACAACAGAAGTAGGTTGTGCATTTCATTACTGGGCTGAACAAGATAGCAAGGTGCTTTCACAACTGGCATGGATTGTTTTTGCTGTTCCAATGACACAGGTGTCAGTTGAAAGAGTCTTCAGTGGCGTAAAAGTTATATTAAGTGATTTGCGCAATTCTTTGGCAGAAGACACTTTGCAAGCAATTATGTTGCAACGCATTAATGTGTGAGCATATCAATTCAGTGTTCGTATTCAGCATTGACTCGTTCGAGTTCTTTTTCGTTTATTAAACGCGATGTTGTTGCATAACGTACCTCTTAAGCGTGGGTTAGCCCCATTTCGTTTATTTTCAGAAGTGTTAGTATAGGGCAAGGGTCTCAAACTCAAATTGCTCTGTGGGCCACATGAGGACTTATAAGTTAACCCTCGGGCCCCATTATGTCGCTGACGCAACAATGTCTGTACCTGAACTTACTAGAAACAGCTTTTACATTTTATTTCCTGCGAAAGGTGTCATGAATTATAAGCACATCATTTCTGGCCGTCTCTACGTTCGTATTAATCATTTCTAGCCGTCTAAGGAACTTGTTCACTCGCTAGCTGAGAATTCAAAACACCGAGGAATAAACTAAATAACTGGAATGTTATTCATTTCATTTATTTTCATGCCCGCTTTTCCTCTAGTGAGGGTCGCGGGGGCAGCAGCCCTAGGAGGACTCGAAATACCTCACGGTCAACAGAAATTTCATATAGTTCTGGTGGCTCCACACCAAGACGGGACCAAGCAGGGTTGAAGATGTAGTCACACCACCTGGTCCTTGGGCGACCTTTGGGCAGCTTTCCCGTGGGTGTAGACTGTAGCTTGAAGGACTTAGATCTCCATTCTTTCCTGGGACATGTTCATTTACTGATTTTCGTGCCCGGTTTTCCTTTG
>Ga0210059_1007437_pt1 | contig 17397 bp, 12 predicted proteins | sample Ectturendosymbi2_FD_188042 | JGI IMG/M metagenome (GOLD analysis project Ga0210059, IMG submission 188042) | Ecteinascidia turbinata endosymbiont from Florida, USA - Sample 2 (SPAdes) (version 2) | ecosystem: Host-associated > Tunicates > Ascidians > Unclassified | place: Key West, Florida...
GTTTATGCAGATTGGACTGGACCCAAAAACACGGGTCTGCCTAAACTTCGACGACGCGGCCCAAGTTGCTGCGCGAACATCTCGCTCTTTTTTCTGCCCAGGGCGCCGAGACTTCGCCGTCAGTTTCGATTTTCGCAAAGCGATCGATTCCCGCCCCACCTCCCCATCCACGCACAGACGAATAATGACATCACGATGACGAAAGAAAAGCGAAAAGCTGTCGGTGGCCGTTGGTGTGCGCAGGTGTATTGTGTAAGCGATTTTTCCGAGTGCGCGCATAAATCAGGCGAGTTTAAATCGGGGAAAAAAGCTGCGACAGCTTTCAACATTAAGCTGAATGCGCTACGCACGATAAATCTCAAACTTGTCATGGATTTTTTTGCTTTTCATTTTCCTGCAGAAAAATAAGGTGCAAATTCATTACACATTCTACTGACTTTTGAGAAAAAGAAGAGCAGCGCGTAGAACAAGGATTTTGCCAAACGCATTCTTGAAAACATTGCAGAACTTGGCTTTCGATAAAAAAAACTGACAGCGACAGGCTCCAACTATTATGACGCCAGGTAAAAACTCACCGTCGATTTTCGCGTATTCCGACACTCTGGTGTAATTGACCAGGGCCGCCTGCTGCAAGCAATTCATGATCACGGGCTGCATCACGGTTTCCGTGCTCTCTTCCGCAAAATCGGATGTGATGACCTGCCGCGAAGAAGCAACGTCGTTCAGCCGCCATTACTATTTTCCAAACTGAGAAACTGTGGGGTACTTTTTCCGTGAAGCATCACAGTACATCTACACTCGTTGCTATAGTTACACCAGGCACACCGCTGTTCACTTTCCGACAGGCAGAGAACGCAGGCAGGCAAATGTTTTGAAAGCAGCACGGTTACATCCCAACACTTGGTTGGCACATACGATACGGCGCTCACCCTCTCAAGCAAGGACAGCGTTGCCCGGAGGAAGCCTGGAGGTCGGCCGAACGGGAAGCAATATCGAAAATGGACGATTTGGAACTCGAGGTGCGACCGGAGCCGTTCCTCCCCTGCGTCAAAGCGAGCCTTCTCGTCTTCGGTTACCGTGGCCACCTCGTCAAGACGGCTGAAAAAAACGGAAGGAGCTTTTGCACAAACAAGGTCATCAGCAAACCATGAACATGCTCGTGTTTTTGATGTTCGTCACAGTTCATTTTCTTTTGACAAATTTATCTTCCATAAAAAGCGCTGTTTTTTTCAATAAAAAAAAAAAAACTCAGCAATTTGGTTGATTGAAAAAACGTATTTATCCGTAGTCATGTAATACAGTTAATAGCTTTTTACACAAAGAAAGAAGTAACTGCAATGCAGATTTTATGGAAGCACGTTGTTTGTCATAAGAATGATAGCACCATTTTGAATTGACGCCATTGCACGCGTCAACATTTTCTTTTGACACCACGCAAGACAAACTAACTCTACACTGAAACAAAACCCACAAAAACAAATCTAAAACTGCGCATTTTTTATAAAAGAAAAACAAATGAAGACATTCAGGAAAGCTTCTAGCATTTTTCAGGCGATTCACCACCTTGTCCTCAACACCGTCATTATGCTGCATCATGAGCGCATTTTTGTTGCAAAATGTGAGCGGGCAGCTTGGTGTGAAGAAACCAATGTATTACGAAACCTAGATTAAATGTGGGGGACATAACATATTATATCCCCACTGTCTGAAAAAGTGGGGGGACGCGACTCCCGTGTCCCCAACCTAATTGCGCCCATGTGCTGCATGCTAACAAGACACAAGATTCCTCACCCTCGTCGCCGTATAAGACGGGAACAAGAAGAGTAGCACATATGCAACACCATCGGGTCAACCATCAACCCCTGCTGTGCCCGGTCAAGGAGGTCTGAAAAAGGAAAAAGGTTTCTTTGGCAGCAGTTTAGACTCAGGTCGCGCCGACAACACAGCGGCAAAGTGGTCACGTGACTTCATAACTCAGTCCGTAGCCATGCTCATTGCAATGGATGCATTGCATGACCCAGCGTACTTGGCAGCCGCGTTCAAATACAACGGAAGCGCTCAAACATCTGCAAGCGGAGCAGAAAAAAACGTAAACCTGACCGCAAGCGGAGCGGTTTGCAAAACGTTGGGCTCGGACATCAGAATCCCAATGAGATAACCTATTGTTTACGCGGGGTGAAGGCTACTTTGTCTTTAGGCTGCTTGAGAAAGTAATGAAAACCCACTTTCTCATTAGAGCAGAGCGAAACGCATTAAACCGTAGCAGAAAACAAGAAGCCCTGCTAATGTATATTTTCGCGTCTACTATTGGTGATGTAGTATTGATAAGATTAAAGGGAAATGTCGTCGCATTTTTCATTAAGTTTTTCCCGCCCGTCGCTAGCATGCGTTCCGCAAAATTCAACCTGCCAACTTAGCGACAGCAGATGTTGGTCAACTGCGACAAGCAGGCTGTACGTGGGGCCAATCGCGGCCACGATCGCCGCCGTTCCCTCAGGGTTATTTCGTCGACACCAAAGATCGGCTTAAGGCTCACCAAAATGAACAGCAGATACAGTCACTAGGTATTGCGACCCTCATTGCGTTTGCCCGTTAGCCGAGAGCGAGCTACTTGGCAATGACGGCTGACGTCAGCCTGGCAAAAATGAACTGTAAATGGATGCTTCCACTAGCTATCACCGCTCTACCGGTATTGGTCTCAAAAAATTTGCAACAACGTATCAGCCACCTTCCACCTCCTTTGCAATTAATCTTTAGTGGCGGATGCATATCTTAGGTAGTGTAGCAAGTGGCGGGAAGATACAAAGACAAATTACAGTACAGGTCAGTTTTTTAAATCTGAATAAGAAGTCTTGTGGCACAGCGGTGGTAATTTTGGTGTAGGTGATACAGATGTTTGCAATTCCGCACAGGTGTTTTCACGAGTAAAAATTCGGAACAGTACACCAGCATGTAATTTGCGGAATATTGTGGTTTGATAAATCAGAAACATACAATTACGTTTCGTTAAAATGTACATATTGTTAAGTAGTGCTTTCAGTTTAAAGCAGAAACCCAGCACGATCAACAGGAAGTATCCTTGCAAGCGCGCCCTGTTTCAGGTGTATCAGCACAGGCATGCACGTGGGCTTTTTAATGGTAAAGGTGATTGAAAAGCAAACAGAAGCACCTAAAAAATAGCGACCTATATGGGAACGACGGCTAGAAATCGATACGTGAGACTGAAAACTAACTATTCCTTAGCTTCTCCAAATGTGTCTCAATTCTGCATGGCTAGGTTGCTTCAGTATTTCTGTTTGCCCTGTTCTCCCTTAAACCTTTCGTCCGCAAAGTTTTTTGCACCCCTTGTGATGCCATTCCTTCTGGTTGTCACCACGAAACATTCGCCCCACCCGACTCAGCCGAAAAAAAAACTTTACGTTTTCGAAAAAATGAATAAAGTGAGACAGGACAGTCAGTCATAAAGCAACGAAAATCGGTACGAAAAGACAAGAAACCGCTGACACGAAAAAAATTTAACGTTACGCTTTCAAAGCTTGCAAACATTGCAGAATGGTTTTGCAAGACAAAATACAACACGATCTATTCATTTCAAAGGCTTCAAAGTTTCCTATTGTCGAAGCTGCTGTGGCTCTCGTCAAAAAATCATGCAGAAAGACAACGTTTGCACAGCGGTCTTTACGGAAGCTGAGTATTAAGACGTTTGGGCAACGTCTGAGCATCATGACCGTTTGTTCGGTTGGGATTTCGGATTTCTTCACAAAACTTAAAAGAAACATGAACGCTGCTGAGCGTACCGTTCATGTAGCAGAGCTGTCTGTGGCAGTTGCGCACACCGTATCTTGCGCAGTATTCGTCAAGAACGAAGGTTTGGCCTGGCGAGAACGAACCCTGAGACAAGACAACAATGTCTGCTGAAAAATATTTTTTAAAAAACATCGATATCATCGCAATTCGTTCGACATTTAGTTAAATTAGGAAAACATCTTTTATGAAGTGTGGAGCACAAGAGAGGACGGGGCGCAACAGACCTCTCTCGGTAAGAACGTAGCTACTTGGCATAATGGTGCTAAGCTGATTGCTTGTTGGGGTGGATGCTACAACAAAATCTGCAGAGCTGAATGCTCGCGGCAGTCGGGTAAGGAAGTGGAGGAACTCGAACGACAACTCTGCAGTGCTTCAGCAAAAGCGAAACCATGCAGATAAACAGGCACCCGTGCTTTGCTGCTGAAAACGTCGATAACGTGTTCTTGCAAGGGGACACGAATAAGCGCCGGTCGCGGAAAGCAACCACGCATCGCGGAAGCAGTCCAGGGCGCTCAGCAAACGTCCGAAGCTTTGATATTTCCGGTATCGTGAAGGTCGGTTCGGGGGCACGTCGATAGTTGTCGTCGAAGTTCGACCGCGCAGATTAATTTCAGCAGCAACTGTGGTTTGGTCGACAGCCGCCAGGCGCGGAGCGTTAACGTGGATCGATAACAGAGAGAGCGCGCGATTTTCTTATCTCTGGTGCGACCGCATCTACCGTCGGCCCGGGCATTCACTGATGCCAGCGACAAACTGCAGACGCCAAAGCAGAGGTGATCGGAGTCACTTGTTTTGACCCGTGCTCCTGTTCCGAGAAAGTGACTCCAGCTCCTGCCTCCGGAGTTCATGCGAAATTTGCACTCTGACTCCTTTTTTCCACTCCGAAGACTTGAAACCAGTGTATGTTTTGGCACATGAGGCAAAAGCACTGCTGGAGCTATTTTGCCTTTACCCAATATGGACAAGTTATGTCATGGTTTTAGTGCTGGGAAGCAGTTCTGCAAGTTGAGCTCAACCGTGCGCCGCATTGTCTTGGACCACTTCAACCAATCAGGTTCAACTAAAAGCAAAATAACCACAGCAGAACTTTTGGCTCATGAGGCAAAATAGGCACTACCAAACTTACATCCAAGAAATAGAAGCTCATGTTTTTGCCACCTGAACCAAACCTCTTTCAACTCTTTCAATTCTAAGTCTAACTTGAACCAAATATTGTTTAACTTATTCATTTACCTTTCTGTGCTTTAGGCACAAGCACAGTGAAACTTATCTTGTCACTTGTCAGCGTCCACAGATAAAGCCACATATGCTACATTGAAAACACTACGTTCACATTATTCACACAATTTAAGTATCTCCCTTTTAATATTGTTAACTGGCAAGATGATAATGGCAATAATAACAGGAATCGCCTGAAGTAAATAGCATTTCTGCTGTTTTGGCTGAAACTGCACTGCTGTTGTTGCATTGTAAAGGCACATATACACTGTTGTCTCGTGCATTTCACTAAAAATACCTGATTGTGAATACTGCTGAAAACACAACGCAGCGCAGATGTACAACTTCCAGTAACTGACGTGTTCACGAAATCAAAAAAAGCTGTTCTAGTTATGCCGCAGTTGAGCACTGGCTATGTGCCAGCCAGGTCAGAGCATGCCAGTGTGCCACCCTCCGTCATCCGGACCAGCCTGCGCTGAATTTTCACTGTCCGATTTTAGGCAAGAGAACAGAGACAGCATATTGATCTAACAATTAGCCTGTCAGACAAAATCTAATAAAAGCTATAATCCGGCTCCTATAAAAACTGAAAATTCCGACTCCTGCTCCGGTTTTTATTCAAAATTCCGACTCCTGCTCCGGTTTTTATTCAAAATTCCGACTCCTGCTCCGGCAAAAATCGCAGACTCCGGCCGGAGTCCACTCCGGCACCGTGATCACCCTTGCGCCGACGTGCAAAATCATACCTCACGTTTTCAGCTTACCAGGCAGGCGTAACAGTCATTGAGCCGGTGATCCAGCGTCAATCTCTGCAGGAGTTCGAAAAGGCGGGTGTGGTCGTATTTGCAAGGGTCGGCCGCGATGAAGTCGTCCATCCCTTGCTTGCGGGCGCGGTCAGCGTCTGCGTGAACAACACGAGCACGACCGGTGCTCACTTAATACGTCCTTGCGGGCGCCAGGAAGAAGGCAGCCATACGGTTGGGGTTAGCTGATCACATCCGACTAGATTACCATGACGCAAGCTCCTTCACCGTTTTTCGCCAAGCATATAAAGAACGGACTAAAAAAAACTAACAAACAAAGAAAATTAAAACCCCGTTTTTTCTTTACGCGTTGATGACTCAACAAGTCAAACGCTAAGCGTGCAATGGTTACACGTGTGAAAATGTTGCCTGTTTTTAATTACAACTGTTGCAGTGTACGAAAAGCAACTGCGGCTTTTACATTTGCTTTGGTACTTAAATTCAGAAAAATGCTTTTAAATTAGACACTTTGCGATTAATCAAAGGCAAGCTTAATCCACAAACGCTCCCGAAACGGAGCCAAACAAACAAAACAAACATCACATAACGTGTTAAGTCTTCAGCAGGACTTGGTTAAGAGCACTCAAGCAAAACGATTGAACTACGTTTGCGTCAGGGTGGTTTTGGAACGATCAGGCACACACTGAGCGCGAATCCACGACTCACAGTATTGGCTTATGGGAGCGTCCAGTTGACCTTGTTTGCCTGCGCCCACCGTCTGCACTTCGGTGCTGGGTGGAACCGGTTTGTGCGACTGGCCGGTCGCTCGATACAGTGCTTGCACCCACAGGATCCGATCCTGCTCCGCATCACTGCGCACGACAAAAGCACGGGGTTTTTCTTGACAGTACGAGCGATGCCACTAGGAAGCTGTTTCGCACAAGGCAACTTTGGGAAACTGTTTCGCAGAAAAAGGAAACTGTTTTGCACAAGGCTACGAAACTGTTTTGCACAAGGCTACGAAACTGTTTTGCACAAGGCTACGAAACTGTTTTACAAACTTTCGCAATGTCACTTGTTTTCTAACACTTGGAAATTTTTAACGCAATTCCTGGAGTTGACTGAAACGCTCTTTTGAGTCGCGACTCACACATATTTTTATGCGAAAACTTATGGTTTTGTGCGGCTCGATTAAACCAAGACACGTCAACTGATTCGTCCAATCAGTTGACGTGTCTTGGTTTAATTCGTCCAATGCGAACCAGACTGCATTAGTTCTTGCAACGCGGTCAGTCTGTTTGAGTTTAACTGCGCGCAAAGTTAACGGTTTCTATCGAAGCAGAGTACAATGGCAGCGTCTTCGTCACCGAGTTGGACCTTGGCAATGCAACCATGTCGTCACAGAAAATACACAATTCACTTCGGGGTCGCTTCTACCACAGCTTAACTTCGTGAGTTGGCAAAACAATTTCGTGGAATAAGAAATACCGTAACACAAATATAAAACAAAGTGAAATTAAAGAAATATAAACGACAAATTAAAAATTTGAAACAAAACTGGAACTGAATTTGACGAAATATGAAAAAGAAACTGAAAACAATAAAACTTCGCCCCAGGTTCAAAATTTTTGCGAATCTTTTTGGAAGAAGTTGCCTGACATGTCCCCTCCATTAATCGTACCTAGAGGTATACATAAAAAAGTCATATCGGAACAGTCCGAGCCAGTGTAACAATAACGAATCATTACTGTGGACAATAAGTGTACAAACAACTGTAACTCACCAACCTCGCAAACATGACATTGTCGCCTTCCTTTACGGCGTTGAAGAAGGAACGCCCGCCCTCGTGGTTTAGAATAGCGGGGGAGTAATCGACCGTGTAGCCCTCGAGTCGCAACATCTCGTTTGGCTCAGGTTTCCGCTCAGAATAGCTGCACATCGCGAAGTTGTACTGGCTTACCTGCGGCGCACGGATGCTGCTGTTTGTTTGATAAGTAAAATCGAATGGACCGCCGTAACCTATCGTTTTGTTGCCAACATCAACAGATCTGCATTTTTTCGGTCATTCGTCAGTCACTGGCCGAATTTTTTTTAAATGATCGAAACAAATTAAGTCGATTCTGTTAAAAAATAACCGAAAAAAATTAGGTCAGTTCTGTCAAAAAACGTCCGAAAACAAAAGATGACAAAGTTTTTAACCCATTTCGGACAAACGCCCGGAATGTCTCAGCGAAAAAAATCGGCCACAGATACACGATCATGCCTGTGGTGAGATGAATTTCTGGCTAGTTCGAATCGTGCAATTTTGAGTTATTTATTACAGAACGTCCCGTTTTCGCTATCACTAAATCAGGGGTGTACAGCCTTTTGCTATTACCGGCTGCATTACTTTTATTTATACGAAGTACGGCCGCCGATGAGCTCGAGTTATATTTATGAGATACGTTTAATTAAAGAATAGGTTTTCTCCCGTGTATGTCATTTACTTATGCCTACAAGTATAATAAAATGTCAAACATTTTAACGAATTTTTAACAAAATTACGTTTTATATTTTATTTTAAATTACATGTGGACGGCCGCAAATTTCATTATCGAAGGCCGCATGGTTATGCACCGTTCATTGCGTTGGCATTTTGTCTCGCAACAAAGTGGACAAAGATTTAAAACGCGTTTAGGACAAAGATTTGAGAATGTGGTGTTAACTTGGTCTTTCTGACTTGCATACGGCACGTCGACACCAACGAACGGGGACCGATGTTTAACTAAACACGTGTAGACGCAATCATCGCTCAAGTGCTAGCTACAGTATATGCGGTAAGTCCAAGCTGGGCAGGTTTTTCGCAGCTACCCAAGCAAAGCCGGCGAAAAACAGAGCTTCCAAAAAAAGCGTTGTTGAGCGGGCGCCGCGACAGTAAACGCAGCATGGCGCTGAATTCTAACTGTTCAAATTTGCCGTCAAAATTGATCAAGACAACCCGACTTCTCAATCTCACTGGAACACGAGCAGTAGTCTGAAAGTCAAAACTTTACAGAAAGATGTCACCCTAGCCGGAACTGATTGTGTAGTTTCGCGCACTCCGTTGAAAATTCGTAAACGTCTGACAAGGAATTTGACAAAAAACGCCTCACGCTTGATTCACGAACGCCTGTGTTGAGTTTAAAAGAACGAAAATTCATATTCAATGAATTTGAAAAAACGCCCAACGCCTAAAAGGCTTCGATAATACCGCCTCGTGCAGTCATTGCCAGTGGCAGACGGGATGAGTCATCAAGCAAACGTAATTTTGCTAAAACGCTTGCGCTCGCGACGCCGCTGACTTCTGCAGCAGACAAGGCACATTAATATTAAATATTATACAAATAAAGGAGAGAGAATACAATGCGCTGCGAATTAGCGCGCGTGGAAAGTCGATTCCCCAGTGAGTTTTTTCTCAAAAAGCTACGGCTAAGGGCGTACGATGCCGCAACAGATGTTCGTCGTCTAACTTTACATTAATTTTACTGTTCTGCTCTCGCGTCAAGCACAACCGTCGTTTGTAGGAAATCTTTCTTATATGCCACGTCACGCAGCCACGAGCAGTGGTGTGGGAGGCGGGTGTGCGACCGCACAGACAAAAGTTTTGATTTGCTGAAAATCCGGGCAAAATGTGTGAATCGCTTCATGTGCTTTGATTTCACAAAAATGGCGTCCCAAAGCAAAGTGCAGACGTTTTTTTTGTGGAGGTCATGTTATTTTTAGTTTTCGGGCAAGTTTGGGGGAAATTTGGGCAAGTTTGGGGGAAATTTGGGCAAAAATGGTGCTTGAAGTGCTTTGATTTGACAAAGCTTTGATTTGATGTGCCCAAAATGAAATGAAATGCAGTCGTTTTTTTTTTGAAGGTCATTTTCTTTGGGAGTTTTTTTCAGGCAAGTTAGGGGAAATTTTGGCAAAAATCGTTCGCACACCAAAAACTCTGCCTGCTCCTACACCTATGACTACAAGCGACTCACCTGGACCAGAATGAAAAAACGCTTTTTCCATTTCTTCCACACACTGCCACCTTCCGCCCACAAGTAGCCACAGTGCTTCATATTGGGAGGGCGGTCCATACGAACGGACAATTTTAAAAACACCTGGAAATTATGGAGAACTACTCACTCGATGTTAAACTTCACTGTGTTTGTTGGATAAATCCGCGCAGGTTAAAAAGTGCAATAAATTAGCACATGACGATAAATCGCAAAAGGCCATTTCGGCAACGTACAAGGCAGAACTGTCGTGAACTTTACGGTGAGAACTGTACATATTAGGCTTCGGCATTTCATCTCTAAGTAAGCCGTGGCTGATGAAGTGAAAGGTAGTCTTTTAGCGTACTCGATGAAGCTAGCACAGAAGCAGGTAAGTTCGCTGACGCATTCATCAAGAAAACGACACATGTTTTTGAGCAAATGTAGCGTGCACGTCCGCCTACTAGCACTCACCGGTGGTAGGCAAAGTATGACGTATGGTGTACAAGTATGACGTCATACGTCATCCAAGTATGACGCGCATCTGGCCACAGCATTCGAAGCCATGCGATGCGATCACGATGGAGTCATACTTATTGCCAAAATACGCAGTTAGTAAGCGCAGCGCGACCATTTCTGCCCAAATGTTTTACACGCACGGGAAACATTGCCCGAAGAGTGCATCAGTGGACGACTGCACCGAAGGAAAACGTAACAGAGATACGCCGGTTTTTGAAAAAAAAACACACATAAAACGCGACGCGTTTGAAGGTTTACAACACCAAACGCGACTTACACGTGCGGACGCACCGTCAACTTTGCGCTGGTACAAACACTAAAACCATTCTTGGAGTTTTTTCATAGTGAAAAGTTTATTGGATCCAAACAAGAGAGTCTATCTACCGAGGCACTTTCGTTATTCTATTTTTCTGCGACTTTTTAAAGCACGCAGAGATTTGTTGTATTTTTTCAAAATGATTGCTTTTTGCCGAAGCAATCAAGCAGCAGCGATAAAAAGAACAGGCACTGAATTACCACGCACGGCGCAGACAGCTCGCACTCACCTCCGGATCGGGACAGTGCTTGGTGGTTTTCAATCGATGGGCGGTCGACGTCGTATTAGAGTTAGGAGTGGGATAGAGAGTGACCTGTTGGAAGGTCAAGCGGTTGAAAAGGAAAGCTTTCAGCCATTGAAGACATCGGATACAAAAAGCAATTAGGCGATGTCGGTGCCGCCTGGTTCATCCGCCGAAAACCAAAGCGCCGAGCACATCATCTTGCGTCGCACACGGACCGCGGCCATTCTGATGCATCTGATCGTCGGTTTTGAGCAACCAAGCCCATTATCAGAACGAAGCGAACGTGAAAACAGTTTTTTAAAAGTTTCGGCTTCGAACAACAGAGAAGGCAATCCTGCCAGCAGCAAAGTCATTCCCATTTTTGCCAGCGCACCGATGCTAACAACATGAAAACAGCACGATATTATCGAAAATTGAATGCAAGAAGAAGACATCGTCATGTAGACGCACATTCCCCAGCACCGATACAAGGTCAAAAATACGAAGTTCCCCTATTTTTCCACGTTTTCCAACGAACACGTGGGCACGGAAGTTCCGGGCGTGAATTCACAACCCCTTGACGGGGAAACTACGCCCGTGTCAAATGGAAGTTCCGCAGCCCTGGCGTACTATGTTCACGCACGGCGATCATCGTAGTCGCGACCTTGTAGGGGACTTCTACGAGCGCTCACCTTTCCCAACTCTTTGTCTTCCATCGACAGCATGCTCGTGTTTTCCGTAAACACTTTTACTTTGACTTGGGGCAGCGGGCAGTGCGTTTCGAAATCTCCTTGCGTGTCCCAGCTGGAAAAGGGTAGAAAACGTCAACAAACCCACTTTCGAATTTCGAAGACTTTCTTTACTTATATCGCCTTTCAAACAAGTCTTTTTCAGACACGGAAATGTGTGAGTTCAATTCACAAAAAACAACGACGGATTTTAATCGTCAAAACAACAGGTCTTACTCGGCCGGAAAAGGAAAACAAAACCTCGACCACACGTTACAACAAATGTGCCGGAACTGAGCACCATCACGTTAGAGATCGATTAGCAACATTTCGAAAAGCTCGAGCGATCCTAGTCGGTAATTTCCCGGAAAAAAATCGATATCGTCATGTCTGTCGCAAAGTAGGCGATCGCGGACGCCGCAAACAGACCGGAGGATTGCGCCCAACAGCCGGCGCGAGAATAGCGCGCTGGACAGCGAAACGAACGCATCTGCCTGACGACTGGGTAAGCTCACACGGGCTTGGCGACTTCAGCGTGGTCGGTTTGCAACTTCTCGCCACCGTCTGCTTCCATTGTGCAGTAAACGACTTTGCTGTGCGGGAGCGATTTTAGGCCTTGGATCTCAGCAACAACGACCTGAAAAAAGTATACGTCAGCATGACGCAAAGTGTGCAGCGCATACGCAGCATCCGTACATCGCGTCATCGATCGGTCAACAACAGACAAAGAGAAACAAACTGGCTGCGCCGAAAGCCCGGGCTCGAACGGGCGGCGATTATAGGATACCAGTAAGCAAAATAATCTGCTATAGAGCACATAAAGGGCTGAACAGTTAGTTAACGAGGTAATGTCGCAAACGTAATGCCGTGATCAAAGCTTGAACACCAAACAAATCTCAGCTCCAGCGAAAACGAAAGATACCAGCTAGCTAGAGGGTCAATCAAGAAAACGCCGCTCGGTCCTGCTGAAGAAATTGGCCTTCGCATAAAACTTGCCAGTTTTTTGGCATTAACACATCAGGAAATAATGCTAAGGCCTTTTCGCTGTGAATAGGATAAACACTGCCGCAAAAAAACAAACTTGAGAACCTCCAACGTGAACTGCAACGAGACGTCGGACTTGGATAAGGTGAACTCGTCCTCTTTGGATTGATCGGGCAGCGACATTTTATTGGAGCCTTGCATTCGACGCAGCGCTGTGTAAGTTTTGTCGACAGTACCTTTCACAGGTTGAGCTTCCAAGTTTCCTCGGAGAAGGTTGACCTTTAGCAGAAAAACAAACTAATTTTCAGCGGTAACTTGTGAGGAGATGCAGGGCAGGCACATTGGAGTCTAGAAGGTGCGGCGTCGGCAGATAATCTTAAGCGGTCGGGCTCGAGAGGCAAACTTCGCCACAACAACGAACTTGTGGTGCAGCGCCAAGTTGATCTCCACAAAACCACGACGCCAACTCAGAGAGCAGCGTCTTCGCAACTAAACCGATTTTCAGTAAGTGCTTGGCAACGCACAGCTCAGCCGCTCAACATTGAAACGCACATCTGCATCTGCCGCGCTCAGTCTGCAACGTCTTAACCACGCAGTGCTTTCTTCGCAAAGCGTTTTTGTCCGGTGCGCCTTGCAGCGGAACGATAGACGCGCGCTTCGCAAGTGGCGGTGTCGGGTTTTCACTTTTCACATCTTTCCCTGTCAAAAAGTTTGCGATTGATTCCTTGCTTGTTTCACCTGTGGAGTGGAGTTACTTGATTATAGATATTCGCACGTTTGAATCATCGCAAAAACATGAAAGCAGAGCCCAGTGGGCTGATTCCTCGAAAGCCTATAGAAAACCTAGAGGTTTTATGAGTTTGCTTTCCTTGTCAGTTAACATGAGCAAGGATCTCCCACCAAACATTCAAGGAGTACACGCTTAAATCTGCGCAGCTCCTGAATAACTTGAAATCAAGAGTTAGTGGGTTTTGGGATTGTTCTTGTCTAATGACACACACCGAGTAGCTACGCTTCACATGTGAGATAAGCAATGAATCTATCAGCAAAATTTTGAAAGGAAATCGAATTCACGTAACATCACGCTTTGCTAGTCCTTAAAGCTTTATTCATCTATTTGAATAAGCAGTGTTACGTGAAATCGATTTCCTACTGAAGATTCGCCGACAGATTCCTTGCTTATCTCACATGTGGAGAGTAGTTACTGTAAACGGATATGTACAACAGATTCTATTTGAATAAGAACTGAGGATGCGTAATTTTACGTGAAATCGATTTTCTATTAAAAATTTGCTGATCGATTCCTTGCTTACCCCCATCGTGGAAAGTACATACTTGGATATGTACAAGTTTGAATCATCGCAAAAAGATAAAGCAAAGCAGAGCTCAGTCGGCGATTTCTAGAAAGCTTTGAGAAAGCCTATAGCTTTAACTGTTCTTGACACACATCAATACAATAAATCAATTAGTAAAATGTATCCTCTATTTTATGATTGGTTACAGTCATCAACAAGCCCTTTTTTTCGAAAAACAATGGCACATAAACGCGAAATCCTTGCTGCATCTACTGAGTGATCAGTGTTGACCTGAGCTAAAAAGTATGAAGCGCATTGAAAACCTCTTGGGGCCGAGTGTGTTCGCAGTGTATCTTTAAAAACAAAGACGGCGTCGAGTACACAACATAGCGGGATATAATCAAATTTGAATAAAACTAACACCCGCCAAACGGTGTGCTTATTCAGCGAGCCTCGTTGTCATGCTGTCGAAGGTCGCGCTCACAGAAGGCAAACCTGACTGCGCAGCTCGTTGATATACTGGGCTCGTTGGAACTCCTCCGACTCTCCAGGCCGTCGATAGAATTTCGGAAATAGATTCTGTACTTCGATCCTGTCCGCCGCACGAAGGCGACCTTCGAGCTCGCGTCGAATGGCGGCGGCTTGCTCGTCGGTGTTGTCCAGCTGCGTCATCAGAAGAAATCAAAACGTGGTGGAGAACAAGCGGCAGGTCGTTTCCTTGGCAACTAACAGTTCATCACGGCAACCGGTAGTTTTCACTCAATAAAAACTTTTCGTTCTTAAACTCCATGCAATTCATTCCTTTTCTACAGACAAACACCTGGGAATGGGGAGCAGTCAACGATGCGGCTGTTTTTCCGAGGTTAACAGAACATTTCAAAGCACCTGACATGCGTTGTACAGTAGCTGATGGTCGATCCTTCTGATCCCAAGAATGTTCTGGAACATCTCGTAAAGCTGTTCTTTGCTCAGAACCATCTCCGAAACGGCAGAGGCCGGATGGCGGAAGCCCTGTCGCCGGTTGTCGTCGTCTCCGCGATATATTGCATCAAACTTGGTGACCCACGCTGCTAGCACCTGAGCAATCAACACAAGTTTCGAGAGGCGACGACCATAAAAACTTTTTGGTGCAACCATTTAAGAACGTTCGCCATTACTGCCAAAACGGAAGCAAAAACAAAACGCCAGCAGAGTGTTCGGGACTGAATAAAGGTTGCGATGGAGAAAAACAAGTCAATAAGTTCTGAACGAATTAGTCCGCTGGATTCAGTCTGAATGAAGGGGCACACACAAGACCCACGCAAAAATCAAGAGAAGGTACAGAATTAAGTGTTTGTTTTTAAGCTTAAAATAAAACAAACAATAACATAGCCATGATTTTTCTGAAATCTACATATTTTATGTTTCACATTCAGTAAAATAATAGATACGTGGCTTGTGTGGCAGTATCGTCAACTTTAGGGGTAACGCCAACGACGGAAGATGCTAATGTTTGGGTGTAGGAGCAACAGCACATTTGGGAAAAGGGTCAAAGTAACATTCTCAGTGCAAGTACACAACTTTAAGGTACCGCTCCAATGATTTGAGTGTTGCAGACAGGATAACCGGTGTTTTTTGTGTTCATCATTAATTCAAACCATATTAAAACGTATTAATCAACATACTCCATCACACTTTCCGGTTTGGTTTGCTTCACTGGCGCAAACCTCTAAAATAAGTACAGCCAATAGCTGTACTGCACCTTTTCAACATCAAGAGAGAAAGCGTAGCTTTTATTGGCTCCTTCCTTGTTTAGGAAGCGGAAAAGTTCAAATAGATGTTTGCGGAAAACATTCAAATTAAAATCAAATTGAATTTGACATTAACGCTGATGAAAAACACCCGAAGGCATCTGGGAAAAGATACTTGGACAGGCTCAAGGTCCCGCCATCACTCAACTGAGCACGGGAACCTAGGAACAAGCTGTAGGTGGACGAACGCGTTCGGAAACGACTATAACCTGTTTGGACTAAAGTAATTTTCCACTTACGGTTTCTTTGCTGAGACCGTTAATTTCTTTCATTCCTTTCACTCTCTTTTCGATGTTGTTTTTAAAAACATCCCGAAAGTCATTTGCTGAACATCCTCCGCTTTGCACCATTCGTGTGACCCGGTCACTTTTAAGGAAAACCTTTACAACACGCCGAGTTCGTCAGCAGCTTGCAAGTAGTTGTCAAACGTAAATTGCTAAATGTTGCGCATATAACCATGTTTTCCATCAAATTCAATTAAAGACGCAATACCAAGCGCGTCATCGATTGGTTCTTCTTAGATAAAATAAAAAACTACAAACTTTCGAAATTCGACTCGCGAAATTCGATTAATCAGCCCAAAATTATTAAAAAGGCCGTTGCATTTGCAAAGTAATTCACCGATATTCCACAGCGCGCTGAAAAAGCTATCTGGTTTGCGAGAAAATTTTTACTGTTTGACAAACAAGCTCAGTGGATGAAAGCAAGCAAGACGCATGTGATGTAACAATGAGAAGCTTTAACGCTTCTGAATCCTCCTAGCCAGTTGGCCTTCTGATCGTAAAAGACCTCGCCGATGGGTTGACCTCAATGCAAAAGGCAGGCACACCGCAAATAGACAGAAAGAGAAAAACCACCGTTCAACTGTTCTAAAACAAGACACATTATCACTATAGAAGTGATCGTTATGAAAACGGACTTCCTTGACGTGGCTTTTGGCCTAAAACTATTAAAAAAACAGACAAAAAGCCATTTTACATCAGCGCCAAATTAAACTAACCACCAACGACATCGACATCATACCGAGCGAATTTCCACACTCCTATGTAGAAACAGAGTTTGTTAAAAGCACAGAAATATACGACAAAACCTTTCAGGAAAATGACCGCAATTAAAACCTGCGATTCAATCGGAACGACAAGAAAAATACCCAAACAGAAAACAGCGAAAAGTCATTTAGTTTTGTCCTCCATACAGCCAGAACGTCAAAACCAACATTGGAAGAATGTTTAAGCCTCTGAAAAATATTTCCGTCCTAACAATCGGTTTCACAATTGAACAAAACACGTTGTTAATAAGTTAATACACTGGAAAGTGAGATAAAAACCACAACGCTAAGCTAAAGTCCTGACGGCAATGAAGCAACTGAACCAGAACGATGCAATTCCCAGGAAAGAGAATTCCAACTTAGTGAAAAACTTTGCTCGATGAACTACGGATCAGAAACGAATATTTCTGATGGTCTCATTTCAAAAGACAAATGCGATGAGCACACTTCAGAAATAAATCGTGCAAGGTGGCGATCAGACGTACAGAATTGATTTGGGAGGTAAAAACGGAGAAGACTACCAGTCTTGAATGGTCTATCTGCAATAAAGAGCAAGCTTACAAGTATAGCTCACGAACAGGGCCGCAACCATCTGATATTTTCGGTTGGGGCAAAACGATTGCAACTTGTGGTTGCACTATTTTCGGGGGTGGACAAAGTGGCTGTAACTCGTTGTTTCTAACAACTAAACATGCTTTTGAAAATTTCGGGGATGGGGGCGATTGTCTGGTTGCCTA
>Ga0210059_1007438_pt1 | contig 17396 bp, 10 predicted proteins | sample Ectturendosymbi2_FD_188042 | JGI IMG/M metagenome (GOLD analysis project Ga0210059, IMG submission 188042) | Ecteinascidia turbinata endosymbiont from Florida, USA - Sample 2 (SPAdes) (version 2) | ecosystem: Host-associated > Tunicates > Ascidians > Unclassified | place: Key West, Florida...
ATGTTCGACAATGTAAGGAGCACCTAGTGTCAACAAAGTTTTACAGTTGAAAAATTTTGAAGATTTTGAAAAAGAAGGATGAAATTATTTACTTTTTTTAAGACAGTGTTTCTCAACCTAGTTAGGCTTGCGGCAACCTAAAATGTATTTTGTGGCACACAGTGGTGAACTCATAGGAATTTGCTTTATTGATTTGATATTGTTCTGAAAATGTATTCTTAAATAATGATATACTGATTTGAAAAATTTCGTCTAATTTCGTGGCACCCCTGAATAATGTAAATGGCACCTTAGGGTCAGTGGCATGATAGAGTGTCGGCTGCCTGGAGCAGCCCTTGAGTTTGGCACTCCCAAATCCTGTGAAAAGATATATGGCACAGTGACAAACTCTTGAAGTTACATATATATATATACATATATAATAACTAGTTTGTGCTCTATATATAATATTACTTTCACTTGCTCAAATATAGTATGCCTTAAATACACACCAAAAAACTTAAACATAAGTAGCAGCTAAACAAAAAGCAAAAATGAAATAAGGACAAATAGTAAAAAAAGTGTGAAAAATTAGGACCATCTTAATTTCTGAAATGAAAGCTACAATTTTCTACAAAGTAACTTTTTTGCCGTTTTGTTGGCAAAGTCTGCAATGACAAGATAATGTCAAAATTTATTTTATCTGTCAGTTGTGGACACCTGTAAATGCCACAAGATCAGTAAGATTGCCAAGACAGGATCACTAAGATTGCTAAGACAAGATCACTAAGATGGCCAAGAGTGCCAAGAACACTGAGATCACTAAGATCGATAAATCAAAGATGGACATCACATGGGACTGGATTCAAAATAACATGGATTAGTGATCTCAACAATCTTAACAATCTTAGCAGTCTTGGTAGTCTTAGTAATCTTAGCGATCTTAGTGATCTTGTGGTATTTACAGGTGCTCGTCAGTTGTTGCTCTGTAGACAGTATGTAAAGGTCTCAAAGGATGTGGATTCTAGCCTAGTTTCCAATGAAAACTTCAGAAAAATACTTCTGTCTAGCACAAGGGTTCCCGACCTTTCTCATTCCATGTACCCCTTCAGCATTCCAACAGCTGAGCATGTACCCCTATAGCATTTCAACAGATAGGTATGTACCCCTTCAAAATTTCTACAGAGGAACGTGTACCCTTAAAATGTCTTGTGACAAAATATTTCATCATGATTATTCATAGATATATTTAACAATAAGCATATGGCTTTTCATCATAATATTAAGTGATATATGTATAAATATTTGGAATAAATAATAAGTAAATCTATTTTTATTTTCTATTGCAAACCCGAAATGTACACCTTCGGATAGGCAAATGTACCCTTTGGGATACATGTGCCTCAGGTTGGGAATCCCTGGTCTAGTGGTTGGGCCCAGGTCAGGTACCAGCAGCCCAGGGGCACATCCAAGGAGTCTGTTTGGCTGTCATGACACACCTCTTTGTACCACGGATGCTACTCAGCATTAAAGTCGATGATAAAATATCAAACGCTGTCACTGCAGGTCTCTAATGCGGGTGGTTTCGAACAACAGCCCACATTTCCCTTCTAACATTGCATAGTACTATTACAAAACAACAACATCCCTGCCTTGTCTAAATGGCGCCTGCACAATGAAATGAAACAATTCACGTTTTTAATGCTTTAAATTGATATTGCGTCGAACGCACGTGTTTCGGAATTTGCTCCTCTGGTAGTGCCAACTCAATGCAAAAAATGCTGTCAGAAGCTTGTACACTGCCACACACGCGCGGAGCTGTTTTGTAATATTTCACTTCATGGTGAGAGGACGTTTTGTTTTGCAGTTCACACCTAAAAATTTTATGTACTGTTTACACCTACTAGCTTACCAGTAAATGAAATAAGTTTGGGCTTTCCTCAGCGTCACACCAAGTAATGTGAGTTCGTTTCAACTTCAGCCATATTTTTAAGAGGAATTCCTCATAATGAAAGGCGCCACACCTAGCCTCAGAAATTGTGGTCACATTATCTCAACAATATATCAGTTAAGCGTTGTATTTCTAAAATAGTTTTTTTCAGAATTGAGCGGTTGACGATGTTGTTTTCTGCACAAAATGTCCTACATTGATTTCAAGGAAGTCACTTTTACATTACGATGTAAAATCATCAGAGCAATTGCAACTCAATTGTTCTTCTCCACAGTGATTTCGCAAGTATATTTGCAACACCGCCATCTTTGATATGCAATGTTTCACAGACGCAGTTGTGCAGGTGATTGTCAGCTTCGATTTTATAAATGTATGTATGAATAAACAGCTCTCATTGCTGCATGGCTGACATTTGCTGAATGTTCGACGAGTTAAGTATCTTTTCACCACCATATTCGTAGGAACAAATATCAATTGTGATGTAATAAATGCGCTGTGACCAAAAGCAATGATAATTTGGAAATATTTCCTTGTGTGTTTCGACAATGAGGTCAATAACACTATCTACTCTAAATAGTTAGTTGTGGTAGGCTACTAGCCCTACTAATGAAGTTTGATTGGTTGGAATTTAGGTAGAACTCGATTGATAAGGCGTTTTTGGGATGATACCAATGTTGTTATTTTTTATTGCCGATGACTTATGCCGATATTTTGTAAAACCCAGACCAAAGTTGAAAGACAATACTTCAGTGCAATGAAGAAGCGTATGACATGGAATTCTGCGCAAACCTCGGTCACTAAGATAGTCAAAAACCATGGCCTTGTTCGCTGGTAGCCATCTGCTTACCACTCAACCTGAGAGTGAATGTAATGTCACAGACTGGTTTATTGGGATGTTGCAGAGTGGTCTGAATATTGCACACTACTTATGCAGTCGGAGGGCTGCGCGTCGTAAGGAACAGCGCAAAGAATTTGCCTTAAATCATAGACGAAGTAGCAACTTGGGTTTCCAAGCACTCCATGCACAAAACTAGCATTTGCGACTTTTATGAGCAAATAGTGCCGATATACTAAATATTGGCAGAATTTTGCCAATATGGTACTTTGGCAACATTGCAAAATTAATCAGTCGATTTTTAGTCTTAAGAGAAAGTGTAGTTTTATGCTGAAAAATGATATCAAACGTTGCCCTTCCGCAACAGACCCCTTTTTTCCAGGCTGGATGCGCCACTGCAGCAGCCAAAAACCTACTTTGCTTATGACATCACTCATAAAAAAAACCCAAAACCAAAATTTTTTTTTAATTGCCGACTCAAAGACTTGTCAAGTCTTTTGAGGGTTTGAACAGCTCTCTAATGAAATCAGTTGAGGAGCTATACGATTGGTAAGTCAACCGAATTATCTCTGTTTTTTTCCCCGATTTCCAAGTACAATATATTTGTAGACGGGCAGCCAATGTGTTCAGTGATTCTTGATCAGTTTTGGTTTCAAAAGACTCTTCTCATAGGCAGCAACACTAACAGCAATCGTGAGGATAATCTGCAGCATTATTAACATATTTGGAACAGAGTTCCCAAGGTTATACTTTTGAATAAACTGTATAGTGCAAGCAGGCCTTCTTCATCTTTATTGCTTCTTTAATATCAGCAACAACATTAAAATGCTGAAAACTTTTTCTCTCCTCTGTTTGAAGTCATCATGATCTATTTGACACTTATATTTTTTTCCAATACAACTTATACAGGCTTATAGCCTACAGCAGATCCCACAGTTCCATCCCCATAAAAGTGCTCCCAGGGGTGGACTATCCCCATTTAGCCATGTCACTGCCTGGGGTGCTGTGGCAGCCCAGTTGGGAACCACTGCTTTAAGGATTGGAAGATTCATTAAGTCTCAAAAATTTTTGCTAATATCAGTTAAGTGTTTGCTGTAAAACAAGTTCCACTGATTAAATATATTTGTCTATAGAATTAAATCTTTTAAAAGCCTGCAATAAATCTTACAGACATGGAAAACAATGGCATTCCAAAGGGAGATCAGATAGGTTCACCAGCTGCATGGAAAGTGCAGTTATGTATTACTGTGCATTGTGAGGTGCAATAAAACAGTTGCTTACTGCATGAAAGTAGAAAATGAGTATTTTGCTGTACAGAAAATGAACAGAAAAGTATAGAGTATTATTAAAACTCAAGTGTTCATTGTTTCTTCAAAAATACAGTGAAATAACTATTGAGCAAAACTAATTACCTCATGTGTACAAAGAGGATTGTTTGTACGAAATGGTTTTAAGTACATACTTTTTTTTAAACTCAGTAATTGTGCAACTGGAGTTTTATTTTGTTGTAACAAGTGCAACACTGAAATAAACAGTGTTGATATGTGATGCAGTCACCAATGGTCATGAATGGCAAGTCAAGTAATGAAATAAAAACTATGGGAACAAAAGAGTATATATCAATAGCCAATGCCAGATGTGTGGAGCTGCAATGCTACATGATGAACATTGTTGTTCACTGTGTTCCATAAACCTAGTCTCCATAATTACTGTGAAAGGTCAGATATGAATTTGCTTTGCGAATAGTACTGTAAGTTCTATAAGTTGTTAGGAACAAAACCATGATGGTACAACAAGTGGTTAGCCTTTTTTTTAGCAAGGACTAAAGTCAAAACATATACAGTGTAAGTTTTAAAAACACAAGCAGGACTCACCTGCTTGAAACACCTAGTCCAAAACAAATTTTCATGACATGGCATTAAGGATGGATATGAGAAGTACGTCACTGATAAATGTAGAATGTATTATATAACATTTTGTTCTTTAATAGGTAGTTTGCATACTATACTAGGTCTTTGCTTTATTCACATAAGGTATAAGACCAGCTTTTCAGCTGTGTGTTAGACACAAATATTTTGAACTGAGTTTGTTTGTGAAGTGTTGTCTTTTTCCCTAGATATCTTGCAGGGTTTATGTAGTCAATGGTTACCATGAGCACTCATACAGAAAACTTCTTGATTGTGTCACCTATAAATGCAAAGTTTTGTCCTGTCTCTGTTTTAGTCAATAGTGGAAATGAAAACGTTATTTGGGAAGATCATGTTGACAAGCCTTTCAAAAAGCTCTCAGCTCCAGAATTGCATAGAATTAGGCAAAGGTATGGCTGTTTGTTTATAACTGTAATTTTTTTGTTCACATATGCTACTGAGATGAAAGTTGTTACTTAGGCAATGGATATAATATTTATATATATATCGCAAAATCCAGAAAGCAGCATTTTGACGTCTGTATACCAGTCACTACTGGAAAGAATTGTTTAAGCTGCTTGACATTTGTGTGGACAATGCAGCTTTACATCATGCTGCAGAGTGTTCAAATTGCTCCCAGGTCCTTTATGGATTAGAGCAGTAACACCTGGCAAATCTCTAGCTATGGAAATAGTCGTCTTATTTATGGGCAAACACACCTCATCAGCCATGCCAGGCAATCTGTCTACATGTGGGTAACTGATCAAGCTGGTGGGAAAAATATCACCCAGTGGCTGAACCTGGCTCCAGAGTATTTATTGGCTATTGCCCTTGGGACTCCTTTGGGATGTGAAGTATGGCCTTCTGATGACAGAGCAACCCACTGACCTTAACCCTTGCCTGAACTTGCTTTGGAATTTCTCAAAGTTACCATCATCTTTTGTGGAGCTTCTGCTGCACACAAACACGTGTAAGGGGTGGCAATGTATCATGTATGTATGTATTTATTAAAGTTTTTCCAATTTAATTTAGATTCCACAATGTACATAATGTTACATTTTCATAAAGTTAAGGATTAGTCACCATCAACTTTTTAATTTGCTTTGTATGTCAGTTTAAATATGTGACATTTAACTTGGGCTATCATAACAATTTTTAGGTCTTGGAGTTACTATTTCTTGATTAAATATGAATGAATAAACCTGGCTTTTGCTGAGATATTTCAGCCATTTGTCTGAAATATCGTAAAAATTTATATCAATCTTGGTTATTTTTTTATGACCAAACAAAGTATTACGACCAAATTGACTTAGTTTGTTTCAATAATGTAAAAATATTGGTCAATGACCAAAAAATGACTGAAAAAAACAGGAATAAGCAGATATGTTTATTAGCATGGGCATTGTAAAGATTTTTCTTGTTAGTTGCAACGTTTCCACAAGATAGTTTTTTTGGAAACTAGGCTGTCATCCATGTCTTTAGAGCCTGTGATCGGCTTCCTAGCTTGTTTGGAGCCAAAATTATGGCTCACAAACCAAAAATTGGATATAAATTCAAATCCCACAAAGGGAAACCTTGGTCATTTTGACTGAAAGCCATAACTCGCCAGCCGATTAAGCTAGAGAACTGTACAAACCCTCTAAAAACTTGGAAAGTCTTATATTAACAAACTGGTGTCTTGGAGCTTGGTCGTAACACACACCAAAGTAAAGGATCAACGTGCAAACTGCTTGGTGTGCTCCTTTTACAATTTAGAATAGTGAGCATGATGTTGTTGCTTCTCTAATCCACTGTATGTTTGACTCAGTTTGTCTTTAACATGTTGCTACTGCTCAAACAACAGCAAGAAGAAACTTACTACAGTAAACCTCGGTAAATCCGAATCCGGAACTTTGCCAAAACTGAATAAAACTAGTGGTACGAATGATTTCTTTTGTTTTTCTTTATAAAAATCTTCGGTTTATATGGATTTTTTAATCCGGATCTTCACCAATACCGGATAATCTGCTCTTTTCACATTTTGTAATCCGGGTTTTTTGGTGAAGTTAGTGCACTGACTGGTCTCTAGGAAAGATTCGGCAGCTTTTATACGCAACACATGCGTGCTCACGATCAACTACAAACATTTAGGATTATTACAACAATGGGCACCACTGCACGCAACATTCGACTAATCGTAGAGACAATTATTGTGTCACACACAAGCATAGCTTATCACATTGAACATATCGCTGAAGGAACGCTGCCACACCAGGGTTTCAGTGCATTGATTAGTGTTGAGTTTGCGTGTGAAGTGTAGAGCATTACCCCTGAGCGTGTTGTACTCGGTAAGATGTTTGGAGGGCATTCTCTTCCAAACAGAGTAAAAAGTATATGCACCAGTCCAAAATCCCAGATTTTTTAGCAGCCAAGTAATCTAAACTTATTAACTTCAGATTGTTCATAACTACCTGGATATGGCGGTTACTAATCTGATGTACCATTGTAAATGCATCAATAAATTCGTTTTGCGCCTGCGAAAATCTGCTGTTGTGTCATAAATGTGTTCAATTTTAAACGATTTTCACCGATATCTCAGTACCGAAATGACGTCAGGCTATAGAAGCAACCAACTTCGATTAATCCGGATCTTCACCTAAACCGGATAAAATTGCCGGTCAAATCGAATCCGGATTAACCGAGGCTTACTGTATTACGTCGAGCAATTCTGGCAAGAAATAATTGGACTGCACTTCAATCTGTTAAATCATGCTTTTTGACTTCTTCATGATTTTGTTTGTTAATTTTTTAGGGGACAAGAGTGGTAAAAAAACTGTTTCATACAGGGTTCCCACACAGTATTGAAAAAGTATTGAATTTCAAAATCGGTTTTCAAGACCTTGAAAAAGTATTGAAATTGGCCAAAATATGCATTAAGCATTGAAAAAGAATGGAAATTCTGAATGGAAAAGAAATTTGAAGTACCTGAGCAGAATTTTACTGAAGGCAAAGCAGTTCATTATTTATGCAGTGTTATGCAATGTGCAAAACTGAGTTTCATGATTAAGAATTTAGAAAAATGAAGAGAAGTAATGGTATTGAACTTTTTTAATTTAGTATTGAAAAGGTATTGAAAAAGTATGGAAAATCATTTTTAAAAATGTGTGGGAACCCTGTTCATAACTAATCTGTTCAAACTGCCAATGTCCATCCTTCTTTCTACCATCTCAAATGCAGACCAAGCTGACAGCAAAGTTTGATGTCTTGTATGACCCAAGTTTGAACCTTTCACTTCTCAACTTGGCAGTTAGCTGTGCAACCACTAGATCAACGAAGTGGTTACTGCAGTTCATGAAGTATGGAATGGAGGACCATGGATGTATGCATGTGCAGTCAAAGTCCATGATTAGTTATGCATGTTTAATACATAAAAATACTACACTTTCAAGTAATGGAACACAATTTTTGTGATTTCACGCTGATGCTTTCCTTGCATCTATTTCAGGGAACAATACAAGTTGATGTTAGCTAGTCTTAATGAGCTCTTTGAAGTGCTTCCTGATCTTGGAATGGATAAACGAGGAAAAACAAAGGTTAGTTTGATTGTGTAATTGTTTGGTAAGCACAGATGCAGTAGTAAGTAATGTTTTAACTAAGGCTTGTATAAACGCCCTCTGTTAGGTGTAAAGTTTGTAAACAAAATATAATTTATGTAAAATATATATGGCAGTTCTCATTTATATACTCACATGGATTTATTTAAAAATATGTAGTTTTGTTTGTTTTAAGGCTCTTGCCAATGTTTTTTTAAAAAAACTTTATTCCAAAAATAGTAATTGCCTTTGTTGGTACTGTACTATGTTTTAAGACATACTAGAAATGATGGTGTTATGATTATTCATTTCTGGTGTATAATATTTGTCAAGTAATGCAGAAGCTTACACCACAGCCCAACCTAAACTTCCTGCGTTTCACATTCTGGTAGATTTGAGCTTGCTGTTAAAAATGTTATTCAAATTGGACTAGTTTTATGCTGTTTGAAAGCTGCAGTTTTCCAAGAATTTTTTATGATGAATCTCAGTGACAGAAAAAAAATAGTTTCTTTAAACTCATGTAACATGAATAATTGTCGATATATTTTGCAGCAGTGAACTAGTTGATCAATTGAATATTACCAAAAAAAATTGTGTGTTGTTATATCCAGTGAACCATAGTTAATTGTAGCCAAACTTGTATGCACTGTGTGTGCACTCATGCATCATGCCATTTCAAATTATTCTAGCACAATAGGAAAACTAATGTCACATAAATTGCAATGAATACAATGCACTTGGCCTTTGTCCAATTTTTTACGGATTACAAGACATTGTGTTTGTTATGCAGACTACTTTGTAAGCAATGTCGCCATCAGTGCATAAAATTGGGGACTATTTGTTTAATGATGCAAGTAGGTTTGCATGCCATTGACATGTACAGGTTATTACCCCTATTCATTATACAAGCCAGAACTTTTTGCGCCTCAGAAAAGCAAGCTCGATTTAAGATGATCAAAACTGCCTTGTTGTCGAATTCCGCTTTTCTTTTGACAACAGAACATATTTTTCGGTTAAGCGGAGAGTTTGAAACAACGCAACGAGTTGGTTGATAAAATGTCACTTGGTGTAATTTTGGAATAATATATTTTATATTTTACTTCGATGTTTTCCAAAAAAAACATCTAAGGCAGTGGTGGGCAACCCGCGAGTCAAATGCGGTTCGCTTGATCATTTAATCCAGCCTGCATCAGAATTGTCGTTATGCAAGTTAAAATACAACATTGCGTCAGAATGAAACTCCATGACAAGCTGACACGCAGATAGTAAGTCAATAGATGTCTCTGTCGCTCCTTTACATAGTTTTCTCTCCTTATTTTCCTTTGGACGATGATGGTAGAATTTTAAGGTAAAATACTGTAAATATTTTTTGCGGCCTGCCAGTGATATTCCACAATTCATACGGCCCCTGACAGTAAATAGCTGCCCCATCCCTGATCTAAGGTGTTACTGATTTCCTAAACTGATAATGCCACAACAAAATGAAAAAGCCCAAGTTCAGCTAAGTAAATGGCTTATTAAATATGCTTGTTTGCAAACCTGCTTACTTTATGTGCTCAGTAAGGACGAGGTTGGATTAAAAAATGCAAGACACACGCTTTGTTTCACCAAGAAATAGGTAGCCTAAGAATTGCTCGCTTCATATTTGTGGTCTTGCGGTTGTTGCCAGAAACGATTGTGCAAGTTGTTTTTTCTTTTTGCAAATCTTGGTGACGACAGTACGTTTGAGCCAATCGACGTTAGGTTTGTCTTTTAAGGTAGAAATCGTATTTATTGTAAAGAAGCGGTATTACACACCTTATACGCAAAAAGAGATGGTGCTGACTGTGTCTCGCCGCTATCAGCCCAGTACGTATCTCTAACGCTTTGCCATTGTTCTGTTCATGCCCTTGATTTTGCAGAATGCATTTTCTTTGCACTGGCCATCGCGTAACTATATGAGAGTATTAGAATTTCGCACAGTATCAATACACGCGCTGATCAGCATTAGTGGAAAGATTTATCTTGATGTCTTGACAACACACCTGGTTGTATATATGCAGCTTGATATGAACGATAAAGCTCGCTTTAAATTAAAGTTATCGATAGATGTTGTTTGTGTCTTTAATGTTTCTATTATTGCAGCAACTCGTGTTAACAGAAGCAACGAGGTACATTCAGTTTCTGCAAATGACAATTTGGAAGTTGGGGAAAAAGTTAAATAAGAACGATGAGGAGATGATAAAACGTAAGTTTACCTCAGCTTGTCATGAATATACGGCACACTGACATGTGGTGTTTCTCAGCGTTATGTACAACAGCGAGGTACCGTTCTTTCATTAATTTCTTATTATTAATCCACTGGTTGTAAGTGATATTACTGAATAAAAATTAGACATGAAAACGTTAAGTCGATGATCACGTGTATTTAAAAAAAATGAGAAACACGCTTCCTTGGGTGCTTTTGCGGAATGATGAACTGCACTGGCTGGAGTGATTTACCACCTGACTTTTGCGTAAGCTATCCAATATCATAACAGATTAACTCTCACTATTTCCTGTTACACACTGAAAGCGTAGATCATTGTCGAAGCCACTTTTCTAGTTAAAGCTACTGTATGTTATCGACAAGGAAAGTTTTTTTATCCACTCGCTGCAGTGTCACCAAACATCTGCACAGCGTTTCATTATGACTCACATGGCTGCACAGTATCAGTAAACATATCTTGCTCAATAGGTAAAAGTCTGAAAACGTTTTGTATATATTTTCATTGCACGTTTATATTTTAGAAATGTTCAACCATATGTTTGAGCAGCAAAACAAGTTCCGTCTTTTCAGATTTGGCCGGGGATGGATTTTGTTTAAATAGACAAACCATGTTATTGCTGAACTGTGTTTCTCCATTGAGCTTGAACCTGAGGATAAAGGTAGGTGCTTCTTTGTGTGCAGTCCCTTAGGAAGCAAGTTTTTATAACCTCTCTGACGTATAGGCTGTGTTATGCACGTGAATATACGACGTTTGTCGCCTCTGATAACTGTTCAGTCTTAGCTGTGAATTTACCGCTGAGAAGTTTGCCTCACGAACGTCTAGCTTGGTTTTCCCGGTTTTTACTCAATGATTTCATGTAAGCTTAGGCTAGAATAAATTGTGTGAAAAGATCCAGGCTATAATCGCGTTGAAAGTGGAAATCTACATAGAATAAGAAAATGTTTTGATAATATTTTGAACCACCTACGAGTATCTATACAGTACCCCCTTGTATCTATACCCCCGGCATAAACCTTCAAAATACTGTAAAAGGAAAAGCAATGTCATTGCACCTAAGCTAGACGTTAAACTTCAATGGTTTTTGTGTTGGCAGCAATTGAGAAAAGCACCTGGAAGTCCTTCCGTCCATCTGGAATCATCCCCAAGTGCGTCTGGTGTTACAATAAATCCACATTTCTTAGCGTGAACAGAATTGCGTTTGTGCAGAAAATGCTTCTCATTTAAAGTTTTTTTGCCTTAATTTTAAGTGCGAGCTCTTGAGGCCAACCTCGACGTTGCAAGCTCTGTCTGAGGTTGACGTCATAATGACGTATTATGACGTGAACCTGCCCGCGCGTTAGTTGGGCCTCGAAACCTTCACAAGAAGTTAGCGATTGCCATGACGTTTATAGCCTGACCTCATACTTCTTGGTTGAAACTTTCTCGTTGAAGCTAGGATATTGTGTCAAACGAACATTTCTCTCTTAAAAAATTGCATTTCTCATTATATGTGAAATTTAATCCGAAAACTGTTTTTTTCCATATGTGTTTGTGAATTTGCTTTCTGTTATCGCCAAAAAGTGGTAGTAATTTTGGTGCTGGGTTTTAATTGCTCACAATATCGCTTTTTTGCGTCGCACTTTTGCGCCTGTTGTCGGTCTTACCCCGCCCCAAAAATTCAGTAGGTCTTTTCCCACCTAAAAATAGTATTGCTTTGGTTAGACTTTTCTCTTTGCAGGAGATGCAAGCACACCCCTAAAAGTTTTGATTTGTCGAAAATCTGGACAAATTCCTGAAAAGCTAGGCAAAATCCCTAAAAATCTGGGTAAAAATGGTGCCCAACGTTGTTTGATTTCAAAAAGTGGCACCCATCATTTGTAGAAAAACACATGAAGACCCTTTTTTTGGAGGTCACACCAGAAAAAGGTATTCATGATCTTTGTGGGAGAAACTTTGTAGGCAAAATTCACACAAGAAAACTTTTCGGGCAAGTTTGGGAAATTCGGACAAAAATCCTCCGCACCCCTGAAAACTTTGCCTGCTCCTACACCTACCCTGTACAGTCTTGGCCTTCTCAGAAATTATGATTGCGACTGCACCGCTGAGTGAATGAACGTGCACTGCAAATGCATGAATTGCTGGTAGTGTGTGGCAAAAAGCTATGCAACAGTGCAAATATGATTTAGGCGTCCTAATCGGAAATCGAAGGATAGCTTAAACTTTAAGCCTTAAAGTTTTGGGCGAGAAGAACAGGCGCAACGGTTGCCAAGTATTGCTTTGCTGGAGTCTGCTTCATGCAGAACCATGCGAGAATATTTATTTCGGAGCTTATTTACCTAAAAAAATTGCTTTTGCGACCTCGCGTAGCGGTTCAGTAGCATGTTGTGTTTGCACAGCTGCTAGCCTGTGATAGTGTTAAACTCACCAAAATCACTAACACAGTGTTAGTTTTTCTTGAGTAAAGACACTTTGCAATTTTGCTGATTAAATTAAGTTTGGCGAGCAGCTAGCATTTCACACCTCTTTGGTGTTCCTCAGAAGCAAGTTCAAAGCAGAACAGTGGTACTAAGCAACGCTCCCGCAAGAAACTGGACGACAAGAGGAGGGTGATTTTCAAGCATAAAATGTGAGTAAAATACTTTTCCATCAAGCAGTTTTCACACAAACATAATTTCCATTCGATTTGTGCAAATGTAGGTAAATGTGCCACTGCCAGTAACCCGGTAGTTGGTGCAAAATGTGAGCTATATCCAAAATTATCCATTATCGCAATAAGAATTCATTTTTCCCAGTTTTCCAGTCTTGCTTATTGCATTTTGTTTATTGCTTCATTCTCCGTCAGATTCTTTCACTGGATTCCACAACGCCTGTTTCTGACCTCAATTGTATGTTACACAGTATTCAAGTTTATCGCTGGTGTTAACGACCAGGTGTGGTTGGAGGTTTTAAATCACCTACAGTTCTTTTTTTGATGTTGAAAATTCATAAATCCGCTTAGTTATAGTTATGTATGGGGTGGTCTAACAGCATAAAATTACTTTGCAAACACAGATACTGAATGAGGAAGTTAGAATTTATTGCTGCAACAAGATGTGTTATTTACAGCAGCGTGCTTGCTACAACTTGTAGCTTGTCAAACAGGAATGATTGCATGGTGAACCAAAAACGGCCTCAGAACTGCATAAGCTGTAGCATGGGTCTGAAATATCTTGGTCTGCTGAGCTTTGTTATCATTTGTAAATGACCTTAAGCTAGTAGTAAATAGCAGCTCGTTTGGTGGTAGTTTGTTGTTGGCGTTGCCATTTTTGCTGGTGCTGCAACAGAGTCTGGAACCATGTAATGCTTTCTTCTGCAGAGAAGTGTTTTATGCATCACCACAAGTGAACAGTACAAAAAAGCGAAATTCTGGTGAGTGCAGTTCGAAGGCAGTTGCAGTTGTAATACAGTATCTTTTACCTTTCATGAGTTGCATATAGTGGTTTATACGAGTTTAGCAAGACTGACATAATTAGTTGTACGACATTCACCCATATATTTTTAAATAGTGAGGTTGCACTTTGATGGCAGAGGAAGGATGTTTCTTACAGTGTATTTGCTATCTGGCTTTGCAGGCCAGTGGTGTAGGATGCCGTCGTGCAGGGGTGCAAGCTCACCTCCAGAAGTTTTGATTTGTCGAAAATCCCTGAAAACCCGGGCAAAATCCAAGAAAATCCAGGAAAATCTTCGCAAAATTCCCGGAAATCTGGGCAAACTCTGAAAATACGGGCAAAAATGTTTGATTTTAAAAAATGGCGCCCAACGATTGCAGAATCACATGAAGACCTTTTGTTTTGGAGGTCATCCCAAAATAAGTCTTCATGATTTGTGTAGGAGAAAATATTCGCACAAAAAGTTGCTCGAAGTTTCGGGCAAGTTTGGGGAAATTAGGGCAAAATCTTTCGCACTCACAAGAACTTGCCTGCTCCTACACCTGTGTTGCAGGCAGTAGGTGTTTCATTTCACCGTATGAAGATGAATAATATTACCACTAGCCATGTGTTGGACTGACGAGTCATTTGATTGTGTTTAGTGTTGAGGATGAGTTGTGGTTAAGACATTGCATTTGAAAATTAGATGAGGCTGTGGTGAATTATAGCCTGATAGTACGAGACAGTGATGGCCATTATTTGCGCTTTTTGAATCACTTTTGCAGAGCTGCAGCTTTGCACAGGGTTTAGAAACACATAAAAGCGGCAGTATGACAATTTTGTGTCCCTTGTATTTCATGGCATTTATTTCACAACATATTGTTTGTGATGTCATCTTCACCCTAATCCTTTTTCACATTTTTTCTCGGTTCATTGTGGCCCTAGCCCCTCGCTTATTTGTAAACAACGTGTTCCGCACGATGGCAGGTATACAAATGCCTATAGAAGAGTTTCTTGGAGGCGTTTAAATGTGTGTAAACTTACAGTTGTGTAAGTGGCCCAACAAGAGTTTTCTACCGAAATTTTGGCACTTTTCACACAAACTTAATGCCGCTTTGATGTCAGCCAATACTGCATGCCTTAGGTAAATGCTAGAATACTAGAATAATGACAACAATCTAACTGAAAACCATCACCAACCAGTCAAAATTCAGGGCTACTTGAGGAAACCACTTGAACTGGTAGCTTAAACCAGGCCTTGGTGAAAGCAGTGACCTAACAGTACAACTTCCAAACTTCTGCGAGAGGCATTTGTTTACGAACATACACCAACTTTCTGCAGGCTTGTTTGTTAAACTGAGTTTGACTCTTTTTTACACGATGGATGTTGTGTACTTCGCAATTTTTGCGTTTAGGCGTATAAACCTGCTATCTTAGTTTCATGCATTTAAGCGTTGAAACAAGTGGTTCTTAACCTTCTTTTTTCCATATTTTTCCCTTTTATCAAACAAGATTGCCAGATTTAGCCCCAATACACTCAATGGTTCTTTCTTATTGAAAATATGAAATTAACAAACTGTTACATTACAGCTAAGAATGATTTACAAGAATTTACATTGGCTGCAATTTATGGTCCAGTAAATTTACCCTCTTGGAATATGAAATTTATCCCCAGGGGTACCAGTAAATTCTCCCCAGGTTAAGAACCACGGGTTTAAATGATTTAAGGTTGTTGTATGTGCAAATGGTAGCTAAGCCTTGCTGATAGTTGGCCTTGCTGTAACTTGTTGTTTAACACGCGTAATGACTACTAACGGACATAGCCAACACTATATGCGCTCCGATTCAGATGAAAAACAAACACCTACCCATTTTGCAGCTGACCTTGCTTTTTTAATTTGGTTTTGGTGACGACAGTTGGCGGCAAGCCGATGCCTGAAGTTTGCTTCTTGCCTGGGCGGTTGAGGCGAACGCTCTTGCCCAAGGAGCGTAACGGCGATTCACTCAGTGGCCGCGGGTCGAACACCCAACCTTTCAGTTGAGAGGCGGACACTCTGTCATTAAGCTATAGCCTCCCAAAACCAAATAAAAAAAGCCTTACTTGCTTTTGTATCTTGCGCCTGGTCAGGTAAAAAGTGCTCGCGTTCGTCGTCGTCTTCATCCAAGCGTGTCAAACAAGAGGCACGCGCTGACCAAGATCACAACTACTCAACTAAAACGTCGCAGAAGTGAGATTTGTGATTGTGTGATGGAATTGTTTCCATGAACTTTGAAATTGTTGACAGCAGACAGTTGATTCCTTCTTTTACGCCGCTTCAAGTTTTTAGTTCGCGCTCACGACAAAATTTACCGCCATGATGAACAAGTTCCACTGTGGATGCATGAATTTCGTTTGTATTTTTCTTCTTTGAAGAAGCAGATGAGTCTTGACATTTCTTTGGTACGAAACTGGTTCTCTTAGCCATTTATTTGCAAAAGTTGGTCTAGGTTGTTTGCTTGAGTGAAAAAGTCTTGCTATACATCACTCATTTACCCTCGAAACCGGACATATTTTGCTTTGGTCTATCCTTGTTGGAAATGCAGTGATTCTGGTTGAATAATTACAAATTGCGTGATTTCATCTGAGGTTGAAACAGACTGTGGAGAGGGTTCGGATTTGTTTTGGCTTCAAATTGTTTCAAAATCATCTGTAAACTTCTAACAGGCTTATGGCATGTTGGAAGTTCAACTAAGATTCTCCTGCAGCTGCAAGCATGGGCGTCCGCACAAAAATTTCCAGGGAGAAAATGCCCATTTTGCCCCCCCTGCAGACGCCACGTGCCTGTAAGCTCTGATTGTGTGCAAAAAGGACCTTGTCTTTTATGAACCAAGCAATACCGCTCGACGTTGCGGATGCATTTCCAGCGCTGACATTAAACAGTTCATGACAATTTTTTTAGCGCAGCGCTAGTCGCAAACGATGGGTTAGTTAGGGTGGTTATGTTGTTAATGTTTTACCTACAGGTCTACGGATGGATCATCAAGTGGGAAAGGCGTTGTGAAAAAGGAAAATATTCACGTAATATCAGTTGCTCCTAGAGATTTTTGTCGAGTGTTTTTCAGTATTGACCCATAGATTGCGCAGTTGACTGATATAAGTCAAAGTTATTTCAAATCAACAAGTGTGTGTGTGTGAATTTCGCGGTAAACATACCACAATTTTTGTTTTTCACACTGATTCGCCAAGAGTTGTTGCGTCAAAGGACCCAAATCTCTGCAAAGTTCCTCCAAAATTTAAGGATCGCATCATTGTCTAAAACTGTGCTTGGTCGGCGGCAGCACAACCATTCAGACAGTTTCAGTAAACGGCTCAAAATATTCTTTCAATAAAATAATTAAACAAAGTTTCTCCACTGATGATACGCAATTAAGTTTGCCAGCAGAGGTATGATGCTTGGTACAGCGTTGCTTTGTTACAGGATGCCGGTCTTGTGTACGATTTTTCAACGTCCCTAGGAGCCGGACATGCGCCCAATAT
>Ga0210059_1007439_pt1 | contig 17392 bp, 13 predicted proteins | sample Ectturendosymbi2_FD_188042 | JGI IMG/M metagenome (GOLD analysis project Ga0210059, IMG submission 188042) | Ecteinascidia turbinata endosymbiont from Florida, USA - Sample 2 (SPAdes) (version 2) | ecosystem: Host-associated > Tunicates > Ascidians > Unclassified | place: Key West, Florida...
TGAGAAACACAGCATCAGAAGTTACGGCCCTCCGCTAAACGCGGCCTTCGCAAAGTGGCCCCCGAGCCAATATAATTGCCCACCCCTGGTGCAAAACCATTGGACATTGTTCAAAAAATGTGGACCACTCTCAGAAAACTCCTCGCCCCACCTGGTGACCTAAGCTGGTTACGGGCCCGGTAGTTTAGCACCTTGGATTTGATAGACTTTTGAGTAATCATTTCATCGACTTGCTCACTCCACAACTACATTCCCAAGGTTTTTAGGTTGGTGATTCTAAGCACAAAAACTGAAAAAAGTTGAAACTATTTTTAAATTTGATTTTAATCAACAACTTGCCGCCACCCAAAACGTTCCGCCCAGGGCCTGGAGACCCCAAAGCCCTCTTGCTACTCCACTGAGTATTTGACATTAAACGAATGATACCAAGTGCTGGAGATTAAGTGTTTTTTTTCTGATGAACTGAGTATATTGAATTGATATCACCAGCTCTTTACTTTTATCAAATAGAAGACATAACTTTGTGCAAATTATGTGTCGGTGTCCGTTTGAAGGAATGCGTGACTTCAGGATTCGCACACGTACAAAGGCTTTCCGGTTTAACCAGAAATTTATAAAAGTTTTGAAGTACAGTGCAAAGTTTAAGTGCCGTCCAGTGGGTAAAATTCGGTGGTACTGGGTATGATGCACCAATCCAACTGCATACTTGTCACCCGCGCGGTGAAAGCCCTTCATAAATGGCCGCTGCTGCTTCACACAAGTAACTCGTTGCTAGGTGGGCGTGGCTGGACAAGTTTTATCAATGATCTGGAACGTTATCCGCACTGTGATTGGCTGAAAACTTCTTATTCAGCGAATAAGGTTACATTTTGTAAATATTCTTCCCGGACGTTACACTGTTTTAATTAGAGGACGTGTGCAGGCCACAACGCATTCGTACTTCACCTGACCTTGGCCAGGGTTGGACTTTAGTTCTTACCATGCAATTTTCGTGTCCTACTCTGGAGGTAATCTTGTACCAAGTGTAACGAGTTAGCGAACAACTGTGTAGAAAGTGCCTGTAATCCTGTGGTTCTACCCAAAAGGCCGTTGCAAAACGTTCTGTGTCTATTGTTATCAATCCACATTGTGAAGACAGTTTGTGCTTGTGCTCTATGGATTTCGTGTCTAGTTCAAACATTAAAATAAATAAATAAAATTATCACCCGGTTATGGTTTTGAAGCCCCGATCTTAGGATTGGGTGGAGCATTTGTCGCGCAAGCCGCATCGGCTACAGGAGTACTCCAATGGTTTTTAAACCATTGGGGCAGTCCCGTCGCCACGGGGTCTTTCGTGGACTTAGCCCCCAAGCAAAGCTTCAAGCACCCCAAAATTGAAATATGAAACACTATAAAATAATGGAAATTTTTAAAAATTTGTATGTCAACCCCCCTGCACGAACGCAAAGCCCCCTATTGACGACTTTCTGGCAACGGTTCTGCATTTGGGATGTTATTCTTCAACTTTCTGCTGTTGCCTCGCGACTCTGTCTTTTCTCCTTTGCGGGACGGCTGCTACATCATTCCATCCTTTCCAGCGACGCTTATACCCTTTCATGCCGTTGTATGGGGTTTAAGGATCCTTGTCCTTTGTCGCTCATGCACGCAGTTGATCTGCTCCTAGGTTGTTGTTGAATTTGGAACTTCCTCGCTCGTTGGTGCCCACTGAACTGTGACCAGGTGCCGCTGAACATTTGTCCGTTGATCTTTTTTCCATCAGGCACCCACCGTTTTCCGTACTTTCCTGGGTGTTCACTTGACTTCTTCGATATCGTACGCGAGTACACTTCACCACCTCGTGACTCTGCGCGACAGCTGCCGCTTGCGTCGCTGCTAGAATGGCACGATTGCGGTTTACTCGTGGCTTTCAAGTCTCCCAAATTATAATCACTCTGTACTGTTCCCACTCTCCTCCCCAGATTCTTAGCGGGGCAAAGTGAGAGGCAACGTCATTTGTTGTGGTTAAAAATAACCCCAACATGCTGAAGTATGAAAGACAATGATGAATGGCAAGAAAAATACTCCTCCGACAATTCGGCAAGAAGAAAAATAACTGTTTGGATTGACAACCAAAGAACAAGGAGTGTTGTAGAACATTTCATGCTCAAATGAGTTTATTAGTATTTTGCTTAACTATATTTGTCGTGAATTTCTATTACTGAATGTCGCTGTTGCGTATTATGGGCTTGAAGACATAATCAAATAGGAACCATAGGTAAAGCTCAAAAGAGTCATACCAAACTACAGAGTACAGGAGAATCGTAGGAGAAACATGCAAATAAAAACCATGGCTTCTCAGACATACAGAAAAGCCAAGTGAGAATTTATCCTAAGTGAAAATGGGAAAGATTCACCCAAATGGGTGAAATCTACCAAATGGGTGAAATCACCCAAATGGGTGAAATCTACCAAATGGGTGAAATCACCCAAATGGGTGAAATCTACCAAATGGGTGAAATCACCCAAAGCAAGGGTTTTTATATGGGGAACAATATACCTGGGGGGCAGTTGTGATTTTGTAGTCGAAGGGCGAACTTGTGGGGCCTGGTGAATTCGTGAGCCAGGATACACTTGTAGCTAACACTCAAAGGAGTTCAGGTTTGAAATTTGGCCGACTTTTTAGGCACGAAAGTCCCGGCACTTTTTGGCTCTAGTCTCGAGATAGTTAAGGATTGTATGCTGATTTTGTAGTCAGATGCTGTTGAATGATGCTCCGTAAAAACTGTAAGTAACGAAGTTCTGTTCGAATTTTATTTATAAAGACTTTGATTAAATTCTGGCATGTAACATTTTAGTTAGTATTAGAGTTCTGTCAAAATTTTCTAGGTTTTTGTACTTTAACAAATTCGGGTCATTTTTATACAAAGGAAACAAAGTTCTGTCCAAATTTTTCATAATTTTGTACTTAGAAAAATCCTGGCATATGGGGGGTCATAATGTAAGGTTATTTTGTGTGTGTATATTCTGTTAATTCATAGTGTCGTTTGTTCGATGTCATGAGTGTAATAAACTTGTATCCCCGCTTAAATGGGTATAACGGTCCTGTCACCAGCAGCTAGGGTTGGTGATATTGACTGTTTGCTTTAGTGTAGATAGTCTTTAGGGGACCACAGCCTCGAGGACCCTGTCTAGAAAAAGTATAAGATAAACGTGAACTTAAATAAAGCGTTTAGCATAACTTGTTTTGCACCGAGTTTCTCGTGGATAAATAAAGCTGAGCTAGGACTTCGGATCCAGCGGGATTCGTCGGCCGCAAAACATTTATTTGCACGCTAATTCTATGAAAGAGGAACATTTGCTTAAAGAGAAAAGAAAGATCTTGAAAGACCTACTTTATGAAAGACCATTTCTAAACATTCATTCAAGTTATGTGTTGTAACATGCTGCAGACATCTGTAAAATTAGCTTGTAGCAGCCATATGAAACCCATTAATATGAGTGCATACATGATTTACCCAAGATGGATTGCTAAACCTGGTTCACCACAAACTTAAGTTTAAGTGAGAATTTCTACAACCCTGCTCAGGTCGCTCTTAAAACCTGAGTCTGAGGGGCAACATTTGCGAAAATAGAAAATAAGATTTTAGGAGCACAGGCGCATTTTTTAACAACTCAATATTTTCAAGTTCATCTGACCCGAAAAAAGCGAACTTTTGGTATTTTGAAATATGTAGATTGTTTAAAAAACAAACATACTTTCCGTGGGGGTTACGCAATGTGACGTCTGCCAAAATGGCAAAATTCCTTTTACGCTGCAACCGAGGTTAACTATGAGCCGTTCACGTCGAATCAGCTTGTCTTATCAGCGAATTCCCTCAGGGGACACAGTTACGAAGCTTGCTCGTCCATCATTGGAGGAGATCAGCTGTTGTACAACAGCATAGCTTTGTTGTCACACGTTAAGAGCCCATTGCCATCTTGCCAGTACCGCCTCCCCATTACTCAAAAAATACAAAATTATCCGTATTTCGATAATACTCCTCGGCAGAACGCTTCGAAAAAATCATCTACTGAGGGAATCATGTTAAAATTAGTGTGTTTTTTAGTTAGTTGTGGACTAACTTAGCCATACGTGCCAACCATTGCATGAGCAAGAAACTTAAAAGCGTAAAAACTGTTTTGTTGGTCGCCAGACCTGGCAAGTTGTGGAACTCACAAAAATTGCACATCTACCACATGCTTTAGGTAGTCTTGACCGTTGTGGTTAGAAAAGGGCAGTTCAAATTTCTTTAGCTGACTTCCATAATGGTTTCAAACTCTTAGGCCACGTACAGTAAAACACGATTGCCTCGTTAATCCCTACCCTGAGCGCAAATCAAGAACCACGTTAATACAATTTAGCCGTCTGAATTCGCATGTTGGCATGCTGTACAGCTAATCGATTGATTGAGCATGATCCATCAGAGGTCGCTATCGGTTTCCACGTTGTGGTAATGTCTTTTCAAATATTTCTAATTGAAAGTGATTTCGTTCTCTAATATATGTCCCTTAGGCATGGGCGTCGGAAAGATTTCTTCCAGGGAGTGGCCACTAGTGGATTTTTTCAAAAGTTTTTCTAGGGGGGACATAAGTGGTGAAATTTGTTTTTTCCCACTCGAAACTAAGAAAACAACCTGAAAAAACAACCTTTTTTTTTCCCACTCGAAACTAAGAAAACAACCTTTTTTTTTTAACCTTTTTTTACTGGAATTTTAAAATCCATTTCAGAACTTCAGTATGCGATCACGACTTGAAACCAGCATTTTGCAATCTAGATTCTAGAATCTTCAGGTATAGTTGCTAGCCGTCTACATCTGAACTGTACACAGCTCCTAAATTGTCACACGTAGATTTTAGTTTTTCACGGTCAGAACTCTTTTACAAGACCTTGGACATCGAACAGAAAGACATATTAGAACAGAAAAAGCTAGTTCTAAACAAGTCTAACAAATCTCTTGCATGAGTTAATATTTTTTGCTCAGCTGGCACGGCAACGATACTAACTGCTAATTTTTCGACTAACTGATGTTCTCAACCTTAGTTTATGGACTGGGGCATCGTATTCAGCCTATTTATCGGGCACTAGTGGCCACCGAAGAAGTTCCATAAAGTTGGAGTGGGCCGCAGCTGTTCAAGTAATTTCTAATTCTGTATGACCTCAACAGCAATTATTTGCATAACAGTCTGATTCTCAGAACCACGGACGTAAACGCATCTCAACCAGATTCTGACTAATATCTGCTTGCCTGAAATGCAGCAGTACGGACTTACTTATCATTTCTTATAGCGTGAGAAGGACGAGACCTCGTGGACATGGCAAGCGAGCGTTCTTGTTCTGTCGCAATGTCTGACCCTCGTGTCATGTCACAATACCGCAATTTTGTCATAATGCTTAGTGGTGCTAGCGCAGCACGCCCGACTTAATGCTTCAGGTGAGGACGCAGCATTGATGCAGCTTTGCTGTTTATGAATGCACGGGACACAAAATAGAGGTGAAAGAAACTGTAAATAAAGATTTTAATTTTGCCAAGCAGCTCTTGCGCCCCCCGTCAAAGTTGTGTCATGTCTGTCATACCCTAGATACGCCAGTGAGATCAACGTTACCCAATCTTTCACTGGTCATGGAATTTCTGGGAAATTTTTAAAGTAATTTCATTTTTGAAAAACTTCTCTCGCATGAAGCGCTGGTGATGAGAAGAGTTACAGCTACCAGTAACAACCAAACGCAGCTTTTCAAGTAGCTATAATAGATAAAAATTGTTCGAGCGATATAGGCAGCTTCGACGCCTTCCGAAGCATATTGTTTGCCAAAGTTATTGCATGTTTTAAGTAATTTTCACTAAATGAATATGATTTGCGAATTCTTTCAAGTGCTTTTCTGATAGAAATTTTTGACCTCCTGGGAAAAGAGCTGAAATACGCCAAAAATTGCTTCTGAATCAGTACAGAAAATCCGTACAAAATTCCATGAGGTTGCAGGACATGTGTGGGTAGAGTTAAAACTGTAGTTACGAACCATTTACGCAAGATGTTTCGAAGTCATACACAAGTCAGCAGAACGCAATATTGCAGCCAGGATAAATTCTGATGAATTAACTGAAACCAATTCTTAATGCTTTCACAAGCATTTACTACAGGGACAAGCAACAATCTGCTGACAGTTATATAATCCAGTTCCATCTCACACTGAAATGCACGAAAGATCAATCTTCCCATTTCTGCGCCTGTTTCTTAGTTTCGAAATCAATTTTTCCACCCCACGATCGCGGTCTGACTAAATTTCACGCAGGATGCGAGCAGCTACAGTACTGGTGTGTGCCGTCATAAACAACTCTAGTTAACCGACCGTCAAAAACAACAACACAGCTTATCATGCATTTGGGAAATATTGAATGCAGTGCAGGTTAGAGGGTTTCTAAATTATCGTTTAAAATATTGCTGGCCGAAAGTTATCTACTGCAGGCGCAGTCACAGGGGGGGGTTGAAGGGGATGCATCCCCCCACCAGACCTATAGAGGTGTTGACATGACACTTAATTTCATTTAAAATCATCCCAAAATACTTTTGTCCTGCACATTACTTAATCGCTAAAGATGTTAAAAATTAACTTATGCTAACAATTAGTCAAAAACGTTTCTTCGTTTCATTAGATGAGCTGGCTTTGTTTGTGGAACCTGATATAAAATAGTAAATGATCGCATGGGCGTCCGCAGGGGGGGCAAAACGGGCATTCCCCCTTGGAAATTGGGATTACGAACCAAATATTTCTGGAAAAACCTGAAGCCGGCATTTTAATTCCGATTAATTGATTTGATTCTTGCAATGGCCGTTTCTTTTGCCGGTATGAACATCACACTGCACAAGGGTCAGGTTCACAGATATAGTGTCATGCAGTGATGAGCTTGCAGCAGGGTTGTAATGAGGTTAGACTGCGCCCGGGGCAAGGAGCACGTTTGGCGCCCCCATGTTCGAACGTGAAGTCTTTCGGAAGGAAATTTACTGTGTTAAAGAAAGTAATTGTAAAATTGTTAGGAATTTTCGGCGCCCCAGCAGACATTTGGCGTTCCCCCGCAGTGATTCGGCGCCCCCACAATGATCCGGCGACCGGGGAATTGCGCCCCCCCGTCGCCCCTGGCTTGCAGTTCACCCATGTACCCTCCTTCGCCTGCACTGGTGGGTTGCGAAAGAGCGGATTATTCTACTGTTGGTCTTTATTGCCTAACAACAACATGGCAACAAATCTTCAAAAGTTCACTTTATATTGCGGTAGCAGGCGTTTTGTTGCATGAGGATGCTGAACGTACACATCGTGGCAGGTAATGCAGCGAGACAGTGACGTGCTGATAGCAGTAAACCACGCACATTTGTACTTTTCGAAAAGAAGTGTGAGTGAGTCTATAGTAATGCTTCCACAAGTTTGAAAAATCCATTATTAGTGCGAGTGTGACCAGTGTGCCTGAGGGTCAAACTACACTCATTCAGGATTCTTTTCATTCAATACAAAATTACGTGGCTTGTTAGAATGCATCTATGCAGGCTTGTGGGAATACGTCTTAATCGTTAAGGTTTAGTTCTGGCATCTGAGTGAATACTGAGTGCAAAGCCATATTGGCTGTGGCGAGTTTTCATAATTCATCTGGTCAATTTTGCAAAACCTGCGTGGTGTTTTAAGTCCAGGCGCGGACACAGGGGGGATGCAGGGGATGCATCCCCCCACCAGACCTAAAGAGATGTTGACATGACACTTGATTTCATTGAAACTCATCTCCAAAAATATTTTGTACTGCACATTACTTAATTTTTAGTATCGATTAACTTGTGCTAACAAATAGTCAAAAACGTTCCTTCGGTTCATTAGATGAGCTGACCTTGTTTGTGAAACCTAATATAAGATAGTCAATGATTGCATGGGCGTTCGCAGGTAGGCAAATGCCCGTTTCCCCCCTGGAAATTGGGATTAAGAACCAAAAATTTCTCGAAAAGCCTGAAGTCGGCATCTTAAATTCCGATTAATTGATTTGATTCTTGTAATGACAGTTTTTTGCTGGTATGAAACTCACATTGCACAAGAGTCAGGTTCACAGTTACAGTGTCATGCAGTGATGGGCTTGCAGTTCACTGATGTCCCTTCCTTTGCCTGCAGAGGCGATGTGCGAAAGTCGCGAGCGGATTGCTCTACTGTTGGTCTTTATTGCGTAACAATACCGTGGCAACACACCTGCAATGGTTCACTTTAAATTACGGTAGCAGGCGTTTTTTGTTGCATGAGACTCATGAACGCACACATCTTGGCAAGCAATGCAGCGAGACAGTGACATGCTGATAGGGGTAAGTCACGTACATTTGTACTTTGTGAAAAGAAGCATGAGTGAGTCTGTAGCAATGCTTCCACAAGTTTGAAAAATCCATTATTAGTGCGAGTGTGACCAATGTGCCTGAGTGTCAAACTACACTTATGCAGGCTTCTTTTAATGCAGTACAAAATTACGTGGCTTGTTAGAATACGTCTATGCAAGCTTGAGGAAATACGTCTTAATTGTTAAGGTTTAGTTCTGATATTTGAGTAAATACTAAGTGCAAAGCTATATTTGCTGTGGCGAGTTTTCATAATTCATCTGGTCAATTTTGCAAAACCTGCGTGGTGTTCCAATTTTAGTAAGTTTGTCCGTAGTTGTGTCAACATACAGGTCTACTTAATTGTCCGGTTTGTGTAGCAATGTTTCATTGATCGCTTTGGACGAGATCCCAGACTTTTGCAGCTCTTGTTTCTAAGCGATGCTGACAAGTCTTGCTGGCTGGTATCGCAATTAGAGGGAGAGCAACCGGGCAATCCCCCCCCGAAATTTTCAAAAACATGTTCAGTTGAATATATCAGCTGGGTGCGGCCCTGCTTGCTAAGTAAAATGAAGTCACGATTTGTATTTTCGAAATGCCTTATGTTGAAAATCTGCTGATAGCCTACTGTGTAAATTTTCGTAATACTAATATATCTGGCTATTGCTGCCAACGAAGCGTTTTTTTGTGATTGTTACCGTAACATGGAGCATTTTCTCTGTAGTGTAGAAAGGATAAAGAGTTTGGTGAACGTCCATTTGCATTGCCTCGTCAGCAATGTTCCCTCTAAGGTGCGCAAATACTCAGGACCACCAGAACTGTTGCGCAGTGAAATCTCATTCTCGCGCACTTGCAACATTCCAAAGCAATGGAAAAGCACGCAAGCAAGAAGCTATTTGAATTAAATGTTATTTTGTTCGTATTTTGATAAGATTGTATATTTATTATATAATTCACAAAGTTTGTAATTCTCTGAAAACTCCACTTACTCAGCCCTAAAATAATCATGCTCACTAAAACAATATTTGCTCAGTGCAAAATTATCTTAGACGGAACACTGATCGTCAGCAATTTGAAAATGATAAACAAAATATCGACGTTGCCCCCCCTGGAAAAAGCTCTGCGGACGCCCGTGAATGATCGTGCTGTCTCGCTTTCGTTTTATGTTACTTTCGTGCTTTCACTCATTACTAATTGTTTGTTTCTTTCCGTTCTCGTAATTCCGGTTGCAAAATAAGCAGAATCAACCCGCTTCTTGTTCTTATTTCATCAAAATTACGTGCAATAGCAAGTAGTTTACACAAATTACTATGAGTGCTGCAGATTATTCCAAACGACAATTAAAAACTGTATGGTCCCCGTTGGAAAGCACCGATCTAAACCTCGTCGAAGTGACTACCCTCACTTGCTGCAACATACAAGTCAAACAACAAACGTAACCTACAATGAGAATAAGTATTAAGTCGTCACGTGAACTGTTTATCTCGAGTCCTCGATGTACCTGCGCTGACGGTGACTACGTCATCAGATCGTTGTCATGTGCCACATTGCGTGTTGGTTCCGCAGCGGTGCTGTGTTAAAGTTTGATCAGTTGTATCACTCGTGCTTCTTCTAACTAAATTAAACCAAGCTTAGACTTGTTTCCTCGTAAATGTACTTATGCGAAAGTGATTGATATACGCAATATGGTCCTGTGAAGCATTGGGCTCATTACAAATCGATATCGCATACCCGCCCACCAAATTAGCGTGTGTCCGCTACTGTTTAAGTCTAGTAACTTTGTCCGTAGTCGCGTCAACATACAGGTCTACTTAATTGTCCCGTTTGTGCAGCAAGGTTTTATTGATCGCTTTGGACGAGATCCCAGTCGTTTGCAGCTCTTGCTTCTAAGTGATGCTGACAAGTCTTGCTAGCTGATCCCGCAATCAGGGGGAGGAGCAAGCGGGCAATTCCCCCCGAAATTTTCAAAAACAAGTTCAGTTGAATATATCGGCTGGGTGCGGTCTTGCTTGCTAAGTAAATGAAGTCATAATTTGTAGTTTCGTTGAAAACCATGGCAATCCAATGCTTCTTTCTTTACAGATCAGGGCAATGCTTACTTGAACAGAAATGCCTTATGTTGAAAATCTGCTGATAGCCTACTGTGTAAATTTTCGTAATACTAATATATCTGGCTATTGCTGCCAACGAAGCGTTTTTTGTGATTGTTACCGTAACATGGAGCATTTTCTTTGTAGTGTAGAAAAGATAAAGAGTTTTGTGAACGTCCATTTGCATTGCATCGTCAGCAATGTTCTCTCTAAGGTGCGCAAATACTCAGGACCACCAAAACTGTTGCGCGGTGAAATCTCATTCTCGCGCACTTGCAACATTCCAAAGCAATGGAAAGGCACGCAAACAAGAAGGTATTTGAATTAAATGTGTATTTTGATAAGATTGTATATTTATTATATAATTCATAAAGTTTGTAATTCTCTGAAAACTCCACTTATTCAGCCCTAAAATAATCATGCTCACTAAAACAAATATTTGCTCGGTGTAAAATTATCTCAAACGGAACACTGATCGTCAGCAATTTGCAAATTATAAACAAAGTGTTGCCCTTCCCCCCTGGAAAAAGCTCTGCGGACGCCCGTGAACGATCGTGCTTTCTCGCTTTCGTTTTTTCGTGCTTTCACGCATTACGAATTGTTTGTTTCTTTCCTTTCTCTTAATTTCGGTTTCAAAATAAACATAATCAAACCGCTTCTTGTTATTATTTCATCAAAATTACCTGCAATAACAAATGGTATACACAAATTGCTACTATGGGTGTTACAGACTATTCCAAACGACAATTAAAAACTGTAAGGTTTCCCATTTGAAGAGCACTGATCAAAACTGCATCCAAGTGACTACGTTCACTTGCTGCAACATGCAAGTCAAACAGCACTACTGCACTATACTGGCTACTGCGGCCGCTAATTGTGCTGTAACAAACGTAACCTACAACGAGAATAACTATTATGTCGTCACATGCACTGTTTATTGTTTATCTCGTGTCCTCCATGTACCTGCGCCGACGCCAGTGACTACGTCATATGGTTGTTATGTGCCACATTGCTTGTTAGTTCCGTAGCGGTGTAGTGTTAACGTTTGACCAGTTTAAACACTCAAACTTCTTCTAATCCAAGTTTAGACTTATTTCCTCGTAAATGTACGTATGCGAAAGTGATTGATTTACACAGTATGGTCCTGTGAAGCATTGGTTCATTGCAAATCGACATCGCATCCCCCCACCAAATCAGCCTGTGTCCGCTACTGATCTACTGCATATGTCTTGGGTTGTCAGATAGCCGGTATTCCACCGGATTTGCCCGTATTTAACTGCTAATTTAGCAGAGGCCGGTAAAAGGCCGGTATTTTGAAAATCAGTGCCTGAATCCGGTATTGTGAAAATAAAATAATTTGCCGTAACTTCACAAGGAACTAACGCAGAATTTCTCAAATCACAATGACTCTTGTAGTGAATCTTGTCAGGACAGTTTCTTCGACAAAGTTTATTTGCTGCTGTTGACGCAATCCTTGGTGCGATTGTCACGTCACACACACACCGAAATGTAACGAATAAGCCAAAATACGCTCAAATTATTAATTGTGACTCAACAATACGATTTGTCTCTCTGCTCTCCCTGCGCCACTTCCGAATTGCGACAAAGGTTAGATCTGGCGCTGTTGACAAAATGGCCGGTATTTTTACAAAGCGCATTTGACAACCCTGCGTATGTCAACCAAACGAACTTAAACGGGAAATTAAGAAAAAAAACTGGGGGGGCCAAGCAAAGGTCCCCTAGCGCACCCAGGCCCCACCTTAGAATCGCCACTGGTCACAAAGTAAAATGCGATTGTGGTGTTCAAAGAATAAAGACGAATACAAACAATCTGACTGCAGTACTCCACCACAGCGCGCAACCATACGTTGACAAAAAACTCTCGAACATCACTTTGCTGATTCGCTCACAGGAAAAGTGCACGAACTGGTTGGGGAAGTCAAACGATATTCCATGGAAGTTGTTGGCATCTTGTACATTAAGTGTCGTGATTGTAACACTCTAGTGTTGGACGATGGATGCAAACTTTTTTATCCCGGCCTTGAGCTAGCACATTCTGCCCGGGTTGGGGTGTGGATACCTGTTAGCCTCAGCTTGATGGCCATGTTGATGAATGGAAAGTGTTGGTGAATGGATAAATGGATTTGGAGGAAGGTTATGGCCCAAACGCAAGTGCTCAGTACCCGAATTCGTGGAAGAAACAGATACATTAAGAAGATTCAAAGCTAACGAATCTGCTATCATTTTGGAAGACTTCAATGCACTCGTAGGAAACGACCCTGGCTTGTGAAAGGGAAAGATTGGTCGAATGGTGAGGCTCACCTAAATGCCTGCTGGAAGCTCCTGCTGCAACATCGCACAGAGGTCGAAGACGCAAAGTGGCAGCTTTTCAAGCAGTGGTTTCATCTGGTGCTCGGGTATGCGGAAGGAAACGCCTCGGTGTGTCGAATAATGGAAAGGGTAAGCGCGTGGTGGTACCAGGTGTTGAAAGATGTTATCAGAGCAAAAAAAGTAGCTTACAACACATGGCTTCAGAATAAAGCCGAATCTTCTTTGCATTCGCGGTACGCTGATGAACAAAAGTACGCAGCACAAGCGGACGAAAGGTCTAAAACGCAGTCTGGGGAGAATTTCGGTCGGAGGCTATGCCTCGAATTGCCCGCAAGCCATCCGACGTCTTCACGGCAAAAGATCCAATGCTGCTAAATCCAACAAAGATCAAAACAGTGTTTTACTCAGCAGTGTGAGAGATATCCTTCGCAGGTGGAGAGAGTATTTCAAAGTTCTTTTGAACCCAGTAACGGCGATGATACCATCACACACACAGGCTAAATGTGCGATATTTTTTTGTTAAAGAGGTATTCTGCGACTGGAAGCACACAGAGCCTGAGGAGCCACGACAAATCAAAGGAACACATATACGCCGTGATCCGGCTTAGTTGCAGATGTAAATAACTTGAAAGAGTTGATACAGAGCTAGCCTGTCAAGTCAATCAGTGCGAACATAATTGGAAATCGCTTCTGCCTTCAACGTTTGGTTTCTGTAATCAAATTTATTGATAAACGAGGACGGGCGTTTTCAGGATATGATGAAAACGTTGGATCGCCCAAAAGTTTTTTTCAAAAAATTTTTGAAACCTTTATTGGGCAATTTTTTAGGCAAAAAGAAGACGCGATGATTCTGAGGACCTGTTTTGCAATAGTTTAACAAATCGATAATGATTGTCAAATATCATGTTGCATCAAAAATTTTTGATGAAGCTGTGTTTCCGTATGTTACGTCACAAGATCGCGTCATAAATATTAATGATCCGTGGAAATACTAATGACTTCATCGATGATCCCCTACCTAACCTTGGCGGATATTCCGGGTGTTCAAGGTGTTCAGCGAACACCTGGAATTGAAGAAAAAAAATTAAAAAATCGGATTGCGGGCATTCGTTAGCGATTAATGCGAAGAGCTGCCTTAATTTCTGTTGTTTTCTCATGCAGCGGATATATCTCTTAACACGGCCGAACGATTTTCGCTTGTCTGCTCAAGCATGACTGCAGGTTGTTCAAGAGCAACCGAAGTTAAATAAATAAACAAAGAAAAGAAAAAGCCAGTGGAGCCAAACTACAGCAGAAAGGTTGTTCACCTTGCCTGGTGTTTGAAACAGCCTGCTTTGGCTGGGTAGGTGATGTGGTTTGTCTGTGTAATGATTACTGTAACAGTGGGGACGATTTTTAAAATGAGCATGCACTAAGCTGAATATATTATTGACTTTGGTAGTGGTGAGCCCAGGCTCACGTGCAAAGTAGCCTAACGCTAAAATGTGGAATGTTCATAGCAGTCGAAAAACAGACAGACCTACTTCCAAACACGTAAGCCTGTCTAACCACAACATCGTCATCAAAACCCTTCGCAGAGCGTCCGTGTTGAGCTCTAGCAGTCGGGGTTTCATGGTTTCCATCTGCACTGAGTTCTCCTGAACGTGCCTTGGCGGCTGGGAGGACGTTCTATTTGTTGCTTTGATTACTTTTTGTCGTTGTTGCTCGTTGAATTAACTAATCGTTGTCGAAATTTGTATGGGTTTAACCCAGTCTTGCTATGTCACGGAATGTTTTGTGATGGGTTTAGTTTCGCTGCTTCGGTTTCTTTATGGCCCGTGACCGGTCGCAACAATCTATAGACCTACCGCATGGCTGTGTCAATGAATTCTTGCAAGCACGTTGGCCTACTACACCACTTACGCATCCTGTAACCCATAAGCGTAATTTTGTTGTAAAATGTGAGGGGGACAGCTTGGTGTGAAACCACTTTATTACGAAACCTAAAGAGAAAAATGTGGGGGACATGGCATATTATATCCCTACTGTCTGAAAAAGTGGGGGGGCGCGTCTCCCCCACCTAATTGCGCCCATGAGGTAACCCACTGAACTGTTATTTGCTTGTTACGTCACTGTACACTTGGTAGTTTGTTTTGGTTAGTTGTTCCTACTGTGACCTTTTCCTTTCCAATTTAAAGTGGGCAGCTCGGGTGGCAATTTTTGAATTAGGCTTTCTTAATTGGTAACTTTGCTGTTTGAGGGTTTTCTTTTAATTCCATTTATACTTCACGCACTTTGGAGAGCTGATGGTGCCCATATGATCCTAGGCGAAATAAATACTCCGTAAGATCTTAGTGTCTGATTCTTTGATGAGAATGGATTTCTTTCCATAGGCAGCGTTACACGTAAGCCAGAAGATTAATTTGATGACTCTATGACGAAAATGCTATTTATTTCTTATCAGTGAGTTCTGTTGAAAAGATTTTGTCACGAGAAACGAAATTAATTAATTCTTGTTTGTGTCCCATGCTGTCCACGTTCTAGCGTACGTGCTGCGCGTGGTTTGATGATTATGATCAACTGCCAATCTGTTCAAGTGTTTGAATGGCTTGTGGTATTGGCGACGACCACCACGGCTGGTAAACCTTCACACTTTTCAGCTGGTTGCTAACCTGGTGAACACCCTACCGAAATGACCACCATACGCCACTGCTACCTAAAGCATCTGTATTTGTACAGGGGGTTCCCCACCACGCCTGGGCCCCAGGCACCCCACCATCGAAATCCGGCGTTCAGTCAACACTTTGTTTTGCAACCATTACTTTGCTGCAAATTGTTGTTGTCTTACTATTCAAAAAATAGTTTGAATAAATGGGTTTTAAAATTAGAGGCCAGTTTCTGAATGAACTTTAGAACAATTTTTGATATACCCTCTTATAAATTACCCATCTGAAGTAGTGTTGTGATATGCATGCCGTCTTCACGCTCAAAAGTGTTTTTTTCAATCAACGATTCAGGCAGGTATACATGAGCGGTGACAACACTGTGCGTTGTTTTAGTTTGACACAAACGGTAATTTTAGGAAAAACCACTGCGTAATGTTAATTAAAACGCTTAGACTTCATGCTATTGGGGAATTGAAGGATGAACTGCTACTACCCATAACTGGAATGAAATGTAAGAACAACACGTGCCGCAAGGTCAATGGTGCATCAGCAAAATATGTTCGCTGCAACACACCAGCGTACGCTTACCCGCTTTTCAAGACACACAAGCTAACTCCGGAGAATTTGTTGAATGTTGATATCAAGGAAATACCGGTGCGCCTGCTGCAATCTGCTGGGAACATCAGCACCTCACGCATTACTGCATTTCTTGAATTCATACTGAAACCTATTAGTGCAGACTTTTGCAAAAACTGCCCGAACGAATTTTGTCAAGACAGCCGTCAGTACATTGGAGACCTGCTTATTTGGAAAGAACGCCTTACAAAAAAACTAGAAACTGCAAAGTAAAAAAAACAGTGTTTTACATTGTAGCGGCAGATGTGAAAGCACTTTACCCAAGCTTGTACAGAGACACTGTGACAAAAGCTCTTGAATGTGCATTGGAGAAGCATTCCGACTACAGCGCTGAGGCCCGTAAAAACATCGTCGAACTGAACAAAATTTGCCTGAACAATGTGGTCACTCAATATGGAGACCAATTGTATGTACAAAAAAACGGAATCGTAACCGGTGATAACCACTCAGTCTCATTGGCCAACATTGCTGTACATTACATCCTACAGCCAATTGCGGACAGAACTTTTCCGCAGATTTATCGATGACATAATTTGGATTTCTGCATCAGAAACATCAAATAAACACATTCGACAAGCCGTAACTTCAGCTTTTGAGAGCAGTGGCTTGGAACTAACATTCTGACAAGCCTGCACAGTCGAGAAAACAGAAGAAGTTGAATTTCTGGACGTCAATCATTGCGTAACCATTGAAGATGATTTTGGTTTTGTCACTAAAGACTTTGTAAAACCCACAGCAGAGGGAAGGCAATTCATAAATGGGAATTCTCACCACCCAAACGACATTCAAGTCAATCCTGTTTGGAGAAGCTATTAGATTGAGGCGCCTCAACCAAAGAAAAGATGATTACCTCAGCAGCTTAAACTGACTCAAAGAAAAAGCGATCCGTTCAAAATTTCCCTTGAACATGACTAATGACATGATAGCACTGGCATTTAATTGAGAAGATAAACTATGGCCGCCAAAGTGCGACAAGAAAGAAGACCCACAGGTTTGGGCTACATCTTTTCCCCCATCTGCTTACTCTAACACAAAAAGAAAAAAAGTTAAACCCGAAGGCAATGATTACCTATAAAAGACCCACCACAATTGGACAAAAGCTAATGAACTACAAAGATCTTGCTTTAAACAAGACACGAAAGCACACCAAAGGTGGCTCAAGGCCATGTGAGCACTGTGCACTTTGTGGTTGCTATGGTAAAAATAACAAATCCATGATACCAAATGTTTCACAATTGCTGACTAAAACCAAAACTTTTAAGCTAAACCAAAGCTTGGCTTGCGCAGATTTTGGCATTTACATTGTGACTTGTATGATGTGTCATGAACAGCATGTTG
>Ga0210059_1007440_pt1 | contig 17391 bp, 11 predicted proteins | sample Ectturendosymbi2_FD_188042 | JGI IMG/M metagenome (GOLD analysis project Ga0210059, IMG submission 188042) | Ecteinascidia turbinata endosymbiont from Florida, USA - Sample 2 (SPAdes) (version 2) | ecosystem: Host-associated > Tunicates > Ascidians > Unclassified | place: Key West, Florida...
AAGTAGGCCTGCAGTGAATCTATTTCTACTGCATTTTTATTTTTAGGGGCAATATCGTACTTTATGCTGTCAGTTGTTTACTATGATGCCTGCCTAAGCTATCAAATGTTAATAAAAACCAGGCACAATAAGCTATGCGTTGTTACACCATGATCGTTTTAACGTATTGACCGATACTGACCTTATTGCATAAAATGGTTAGTGCGGGAGCCATTTTGCTGGGGCTCACTATACAATTACTTGTAACGAAGGAGTAGGTACAATCTGCTGTAAACAAGTTTTTCAAAAACTTTGGAGAGAGTTGGAAGTATGGATATTGGTCTATATCATTTAAAAGATTTGGCAGTAGTTATTTATGAGTGTGATGTTGTGTTGCATTTTAAAGATGACTTTATTTGGCTTATTTCATCAGCATTGGTTGGTGGGAATGAACACATATTGGAAAAACTCATTAACAAAGTCCCCTTTTAAGTCCCGCGTGCGCCGCTTTTCTTGCAGAATTTGCGTAGGTTTGCATCATCATAACTCGCCAGGCGATTGCGCTATAGAGTGCTGTTCAAACCCTCTAAAGATGCGGAAAGTCTTGTAGTTTCGATTATAAAAAAGTTGGGAAGTTTTGGATTTTTGTTTTTTGTATGTGGCGTCGTAATTAGGGTAAGATTAGGGTTTTTTGAATGACGTCATCGACCCCTGGGCACCAACGCCAAGAGCCAATTTTTTGAGTCAAGATTTTAGTGGAAACTGGGCTATAATACGAGTCTTTAGATTTGATCGGCTTTCCAGCGTTTCTGGTTCAAAAGTTATGGCCAAGAAAACGCAAATTAATTAATTAATTCCCTAATAAGTCCCTAGGGAATTGGCTGATTAATTTGATCCCCTCACTGGAAAAAAACCTTCCGACGCACGTGAGCCTGTTATCACCAACGTAACTGATTCTTTGCTAGAAAGGTTTTGCCTTTAAATAAATACACTATTTTGCCTTTAAATAAATACTCTTCTGTATCCTCTGAAAATAATGAAAGGCACATCATTTGATTAAAAGTGGTGCCTGGTTTCTGCTCTACAAACGGTAAAACATGTTTCTAATCATGATCTTGAATGATCTCAGCTTTGTCAGATGAGCTTGTTGGTTTAGGTATGCTGTTTGAAAAATTTCAAACTGCTGCCTTTCACACAGACCGGTCGCTAAAGGGAGGGTCTCAAAGTCAAATGCGAATTTCAACACACATTTTCAAAAACGTTGTCTAAGGTTAATAAACTTCATTTAGCTCTGATCTGATTGTTGATCAAAGGACCTGTCCCACTGTTATGACACTATCACTCCCTGCTTCTTCGTACCTGTCCCTGCCCTCGTAAAAACTGGTCACTCCGTGACGAAAGACCTTCTTCAGAATGCCTACTGTTCTGCACTTTGACTAATTTTTCTGACAGGAGAAAGCAAACTGTTTGTATGCAGGTCTTTATTTCCTCGTCCACAGACTACATCAGCACAAAAACACCGACGCGCTAATGCACAAATCTTACAACTAGTTCAACCAGAAAAGTCCGTGATGAGCAGTGCAATCAAGCAGTCACTACGTCCCCCAACGTGTGGCTGGTTGATGCACAATCTACTGCATATGAGGCTGGGAAACAGAGTGATACAACACACTTATCGCCAGTTGACGCCAGAGAACGCGTTACGTGACGTAAGAACCTGATAAAGACATCACACTTCGCGAACGCAGTCGTTCTTTGGCAGCATGCTGCACTCCGATCACAGCCGCAACCAGGTCGCTTTCAATGACAAAGAGATTTCCAGGAGAATCCATCGCTACCACGCCGCTGGATGGCAGTCGAGCTCCCAAACAAATTGGCATTCAAAAAACAACACGTGGTTGCATAAACGAATAAGCGCTAGTGGAACGAGGAAGAAATAGAAATAGAAAAAAAGAGAAAGGTCGTCAGGGTTAAAGGTCGTCGGTTAAAATCAGCACACCAAACTGATCAGAAAATAACAGCGAATACTCTCGAACGTTTGCCGTTTGTAAGTGTCTTGATGATGTATCCTTTTAGAAATGTAAATATGCCAGGTCCAGAAGTGTGCTGATTCCAAAGTCATCCTTTAAAGACTAAGGCAAGTCCTCGCACTTGCTGGATTGGCATCCGCAAGATGTTGCCGACTTGTACTGCACCGTTCTCTTCGCGCCGTCGGGACAGGTGAGAACCACTTCACGCTCTTCACTTTCCAGAGTGGTGCAACAGCTGCAGAGCTTGGTGAAGTTGTTGGTTTCTAACGAGTACGTCGACTTGCTGATACAAGAACCACCGCAAGTACTGATGGAGACCATTTCGTCGCTGGTACAACCATCCAGAGTAAGGTAATCGGCGTGTTCTATCATTGGGGCGCATTCGTCGTTCACTGGAGCTAGCAAAAAAGCAGTAAGTGAGGGCGCGTTCACGGACTCTTAAAGACAGATATTTGTTTGATAAAAAATACTTACTCTTCTCACAATATGTGCAGCAACCGTCAAGTGTGGTTCTGATCTTGTCAGCTGGACAGTTAGGATCCATTGGTTCGCAGCCAACAGCATTGCATGTCGTGTATACCTCGCCGGTGACTGAATTCATTTGACAGAAGCACGTACTGCAAGTGTCGTTTGTTGGGCTCCATTTCTGACCAACCTGCAAATTTGTGATATTTAGATTAAAGAAGTTGCGCTTTCAGACGGGAGCCATGCAGTCAGACCGTTGGCATTATACGAGGAAGACCTGTTGCGCTCATACGCAGATTCTGAAGAACTGCAGTTAACAGCGACAAAGTAGGACTCCAGATTTTTAACAGGCCACAAGGATTTGTAGCAAGGCATCAAAAGGAACTTTAGATCATGGCTGGCGCATGGTCGAAGACCAGAGCAAGGCACGTGTTAGTTTCTCCGTCGACACGTCACACACTGGTAACCAGTACAGCAGGTAGTAAGAAATAGGTTTGGCTTGCAGTAGGTATTATGGGATGTGTCAGTTTTGTCTCAGTATTTATATGCCACATACGTCACTTCACTAGGAACTTACCGAATACTGCTGGCCGTTGTAATGACACGTAATCGGCACGCAATCACCGCAGCAGGCCCCGGGTATGGGCACATACGTGTATCCCGCGCTGCACTTTCCACATTGAATGGACGTGCACTCTGTCTCATAAACTCCAAAGCAGTTGGGCACTGAAGCGCAAGTGCATTCTAAGCAAACGTCTTCCATCCAAGTGCTGGACGGTTGGTGGACTTCGCCATTGTACAAACAGTGTTGCGGCGGAGCACATGTTCCTTAAAAGAAGATTAAATTTAACTCATAGCCATTCGATGCAAAAAAGCAGTTACATTAACAGCGCTACACTGTGATTGCTTCTTCATCTGTATTTTCGCAAACTCCCAAGCTACGTTGCAACTTGCAATGTATGAAACCTGCACAAACGTGAATCACTTAGCTCAGTAAAGTCGGTTTTGATGAAGGGACTTCACCCGAAAACTATTAAGTGATTCCGAACGTTTAAATTTCATGGCTGCAAACACTGGTACATTTTTGAGTGACACAAATGTGTCGATCAAAATATTAAAAGTCGTCGCAAAAGTAGTTTACCGCCTATTTCTGAAGAGTTAACGCTAACTGACTACGAAAATGAAGCACACAACACATTGAGTTGCGGACGACCGCATGCTAGTCTTGCTTTCATCATTACGGTATTCGGCCTTACGTCATTGTTCATTACGGTATTCGTTGCGTTACATCATCACGGTATTACACTGAAATCCAAAGTTCGACCCTCGATTTTGTCATAAAAAGCACAAGGCAACTTTTAACGCTGTCGCTCACAGTCATTTGCATGCAATGAGTACAGGGTCGAGGTTAATGTTTACATACTTATGACGCAGTCACAGTCGTCGACCACTTCAGTGACACTCCATCCTTCTTCACATATCGTCGGCACCGGGCACGCGTCGCAGACGCACGTCGCGCGTTCGCAGCACTCGTTCTCGCGCGTGATCTGAACATGTTTACCGCTCGGACAAACAGTCACACCTGCTGGGCAGCGAGAGATGTCGCACACGCACTGGGGTACTGTGCAACAGGATGATGACGGGACTCGAACCACTGACTGGTAATCTTCACACTGTGGTTCATCAACAACAGGACACAGCGAGCTGTAAAAAGAAAAAGGATACAACCTCTTTGAAATAAAATCGAGTTTTTTACTGTGTTGTGGCATATCACCTACGTATGCTTGTACTGTTTAGTGTTGATGACCACGTGAAATACCGTCATCTGAAGAATAACAGGTCGTTGTGTCACCGAGTCGCACGAACAGCAGACAAAAAAATATTTTGCTTGTGCTTGAAAGCCCCACCGTTTAATGCAGGCTAAATCTGCCTTCATTGGAACAGGCATATCGATACTAGGGCAGACATAATCGCAGACAACTTTGAAAAAAAGTTGGATTTGTTCTAGCCGGCTCCAGCATTTAATCGCAAACGCATTAGACAGTATCTATACGATTTGAAGTCAGCGCCTGCAATGCTACGTAGCTGCCAAATAGCATGTTATAGTTCTAAATTTGAGCTAAACCACAGTCGATAAACAACTTACCTGTCGCAGACGCACACCTCCTCATACTGCACTGGACAGCACGAAGGAAGGTTGTATGGGCACCAGGCTGACATGGTTGTGACTGACTTGAAGCCAGCAGAAGCGTCGCACACTGGTGCAACGTACTTCGGACACTGGGATTCATCGCAAACACATTCACTGATTTCGGAGCAGCACTCGTCGGGCAGGGTAGTAGTCTGGTGCCAAAAAAATTCAGATGCAAATATGTGAAATTAAATCTCCTTTTCATTAAAATGTATTTAATTGGGTTAAAATGTAATTTTGACTGCAAAGCATTCAACAAAAGGGATTAGCTGTCACTCAAACACCAGTATATCGCACATCATCTTTAAATTATTATTCGAAAGCTCATTTTTCTTAGGGTCAAATATAAACGTTGTGCTTAGGATCGTTGACCAGCGACACAGCGCGATTGGACGTTTGAGGAGGTCTGGGTCGATCTTACAATACTGGAAATGAATGCATTTACGGATCAAGACGAGCGGAAGCTGGTTGAGCAGCATTTCGCACTCAACGGTTGCGGCCACTATGATGTGCAAATTAACGCGTGCTTACAATTCCGGTATCGTACGACTAAACTTGACATTTGTACCAAAACGCACAAAAATTGTGGCAAATTGATACTTCGGCGCAAGTTTTTGGGTATGTTCTGCTTTTGGTGCTCGGGTCTATCACGTACGCGAAAAACTGACATTTTGGTTCCTACAAATACATAAACTTGACAGGACGAGACATACCTTGACCTTGAATCCTTCCGGACAAGTTGTCAAACGCACAGGGCATGTGGACGTGTCGCAGACGCACTCGTATTGTGGACAGCACTCTCCTGGGTTCGACATTGTCAACACTTCGCCTTGCTGGCATATTGGTTTCATTACTGGTGGGCACGTTGATCGAATGCATCTGCAAGAGAAAGAGGCAACCTGTACAGGAAAAAAACAACTCAAGACTCGTTTCAACAACATGTTCTATGCAGAACTAAGAGAACCATTTTCTGGAAATACCGGATCGTGGATGACATGATAATAGATTGAAAAAGACCAATATGGCATATTTGCTCCATTCCTGTGTCAACCAATGTTTTCAAGGTTTTATTCTTTTCGCATTTGTATTTTTAATACCTCGCCACAGCTGATTTCCAGCATGTGTTGTTTCAAAATCAAATCGACGTTACAGTGACAAGCACAGACCTGACTCGCCATACCTGCATTCGTATGTAGAGCAACAACTTCCAACGCTGACCAGATTCAAATCCATGCCATCCCCTTCGCACGTTGGTGGTTCTGGACACGTCTCAGGCTTACATTGACACACAGCGGACTGGCAACATTTTCCGCTTACGATAGTCACCTCTTCTCCTTCCTGAAAGCGAGAAAACAAGCCAAAATTTTAGTCGTGTATTTTAAGACTAACCGATTTAGACAGATGCCTGGCTGAGATTAGGTTAAATTATGGTAACTTCGGTTGTTTTAATTTTGCTTTTTCATGTTGGCAGAAAATAAGTAAAGGCAATTATGTTGATCAGATTATAGCCATAAAATTTGGCGGCATTTTATTGCCTTTTCAAATCATTGGGTTGCTTTGATTGGAACATACACGTAATGTCGTGGTGGCAAAACAGACTGACTGCAAATAGATGCAAAAAACGAGTCCATGTGTCACGTGATAGTGAGATTATCGAAACCATTCGTTAAGTGGATGGCAAACTTCGCTTGATGCTTCTTACTTCGCATGTAATTTCCGGAATAACAGGACAGAGAGCTTCATTGCAGATGCATTGGAACTCGACGCAACACTCATCGTGGACAATACTCTGAATCTCTTCGCCAGGTCCGCAAGATGGCGTTGGATAAATTGGACATTGGACGTCCTGTAAAAGCATTGTGGTTACTAATAAATTCTGCTGATCAAAGAGCGTATTCACAATGATAGTTTTCCCAGGAATATTTCATTTGCGTGAGGCATTCTCGGTAAAACACAATGATGAAGCAACCCGTTCAGGAATCCTGGGTAGTTCCCTATGACCAGGGGCTTGTTTTTTTGTTGATTTCATATACTTAGATTAGAAAAATGTTAGAAACCTGTGTTTCCATGACTTTTCCTAATTATCAGAGACAAATCGAATGGTGTCAGAGTTATTTTACAAAATTGTCCCTGGAAGCCTGTATACAGAAAATTGGGGTATTATACAACCCAGGGTTACCTGGTGTGGAGCAAATTTTGTGCAACCTACTACCCTAAACTTTCAATGTGATTTTAAGTGCAAAACATTTTGTGCCAGATACGACGTCGGAAACCTCATACAGTATGTGAAGAATAGACCAACACCATGACTTGATATGAAGAATAAATAGATCTGAAACGCGCTTTCTACGCACAAATAAAAATTCCCGTTTTCTACGCATAAATAAAAATTCCCCTCTGAAAAGCAGTTCTTTGGGGATACAGCGTATAAAATTTTTATGCTATGTGTGTTTCGCTGCGCAGACACAATTTTGTTGCGAAAGTGATTAACAATGGACGTCGGGAAGTCAACACTAGTTGGTCCGGAAATAACGGATGTCACCTGTCTCAGGAAAACGTAATCAAATTTTGGGCTGCACTACACCCTTCGCTTTCCAACTCGTGTAGCGTTTGAAGGGTTCCTAAACAGTGGTTCAACGTCGAGGCAGTTGATACATTTGAGAAGATTTGCTCTTAAAAGTACCACGAAATGCTGCTATTACTTTCAAAAAAATGTTCGAGACAGGTAAACGGTAAACTTTATTGACCAATGTTTGTGGTGGAGGTTGAAAATTTCAAAGATTTGTGCACGAAGTACGAGCATCAAACAAATACCATATGCCGTTTGATTGCTAGTGAGTATCAATTGCAGTTGACTTGTGTGCGGAACCAGGAAGTGTGTCAGCGGCTCAGGCTGCCACTGACACACTTAGCTACCTTGCACTTCTCCGTTGGCACGCATTCATATACAGGACAGCACACATCCTCTCCGAGCAAGATGAGAGTCTCGTCTTCGCCGCAGGTCGGATTCACAGCGCAGGTCGTTGAAGAGTGAGTCTAAATTAAAAAAAAAATGATGTTTGGGTGGCCACAAATTCCGCCTGCCATTTCAGTTGATATGAGCTTAGACGTTCAAATAAAGTCAAAGATATGCATGAACCTCCATAAAACAAACTGGTTTTGAATAAGGATTCAAAACACAACCCGAAAGCAATGGTTATCAGCAATCGTTAGTTCCGTTGTTAATATCGTAAGAAGTACACGAGAGATGAAGATGCGCTATGACGCAAAAATGAAAATTGTGAATTTGCAGCAAGTATATTGTATTTGACCCCATTTTTCAACAAGAGGAGCACTTTTTCACTACAATACTTACGATAGTTCCATCCGAAGAACAGTAGCTTGTCATGCAAGGATCTCCCATGCGTTTCCACATTTCTCCTGCCTTTCGTCCGCATCCAGTTTCATCAATGCACACAGGACATTCGATAGGTGACATGCATTGACCATTTAGAAGAACCTGCGTAAAACATTTTCACTGTAGCTGCGCTGCAATTATGTTTCGTTCCGTGCAAATGATGTGCATGAAATTTAATACATAATTTGTTAGGAGCTTGTACACTCATTAAATGCATATGAGTCCCAAACATCAGTCTTAAAATTCCAAATTTCGTCCTATCTGCTGTAACAAGCAATAGTTTCAATTTCACCATACACTGCATGCATTAAACAGCAGTCAATTAAGACAAGCTTCAAGAAAATGTTGAAAAGACTTCGGTATGTCAAAAACGAACGTGGCTACAGTCTTTTGTATGCTGTTCTCACTTACCTGATGACTCCATTGATTAGAAAACGAGCTGCCTGCATTATATACGTTTCTTATGTTGTTCTTCTTGTAAATTTTGTCACAATGCTGTTAAGCTTTTGTGTGGTCGGAACACTCAACCAGGGTTTCGTGGAAGTTTCTGGACATTTTTTATCCAAACAATGTCAATTTTTCGAAAAATGTTAACATTTTCATGCTGACCGGGAATTCAGCAGAGCAAACTCTGCATTCTTTGGCTTGAAACCGACGAAAGGTCAAAATTGACGACTACCCATGAAATTTCAGAAAAATTACTCTTTTTCTACGTAAGGGTGGTTACGTCAAACTTCAAATACAGGGTGATCCAAAAAGATGTATCTGGTTTTGTTAAAGTAGCATTTTGTATTGTAAGAAATGCTTTGCAAATTTTTTCATAGGCCTGCCTTACAGGCGTATACGTTTTGTGTGGTGTAAGTGTTTTTCCTCGTACACCGCAAACTTGTGAGAACAGATCAACAGTTTATAAAGTGCTCGATCCAGGCTCTGTGGCGTTGAATCACTGTGGCTACTCGCACATTGAAGTTTGCAATGACCCTGTCCAACACCTCATGTGGAACTCTCTTGATCTCCGTTCGAATGTTATTCTTAAGCTCATCAACAGTTTGGGGATTGTTAGCATAGAGTCTATCTGTGCCACAGACCCTGTCACGTAGGCATCTCTACAAAAAATAATCCAAACGAGATAGGTCTGGAGAATGTGCAGGCCAAGGGTGGTTCGCACGACGGGAGATAAGTCTGTCTCCAGTAAAGTAACGATGGAGGTATTCGAGTAAAGCATTGGAGCAGTGCGATGTTGCTCCATCCTGCTGATAAATCACAATATCCATGTCCACTCCTTGCTTCAACCTCAGTGCCGGGATGAATTTTCTTCTCATCAGTTCAATGTGGGACAAACGCCTTGTGCATTTCCTTGGAGACTACTCTAAACATGTCTCACAATCACGATGTGAATTTCTGTCCTGACTGCAAGTGGCCGGCCACTGTACAGTTATCCTGCACACTTCCCATCTCCCTGAATTTGTCCAGGAGGTGCTTTATAGTGAGTCTGGCTGGAGCCTTTCTGTCTGGAAAGTCCCTCCGAAATTGTCGTTGAGTTTGGACAACTGATTTCATCGCGAAATACGCCGCAAAATACAAAGTACGCCTCAACAATCTTGATCCTCTCCTACACGGACAATCTTGCTGCTTGATCCATTGAAGGTGGGAAATAAAACTTTGGAGCTCTAACTATGATTTACCTGGAAACAGAGGCCTGGGATAGTTTGATAGGAAATGATGGAGATAATAAAATGGACACATTTTTTTGGCAAGCCTGTATTTTAGCTGAAAACAGGCCTTATTTTGACGATCAATGACAAAGCAGCCTAACTGCACGGAATTTGTGCGAAATTAACTTACAATGCCAAAACGTACACCCAGCATCAGATCAACCTTTTTTCTGTCAACTGGCAGCGTACGGTAGTTTGTTCACGACCCGGGTCTGAAAATACGTAGGTTGCAAAGTTGCGATAAAAAAAAGCCATACCATATCGTCGGGGCAGAAGCAGCCTTCAGCAGTGTACTCGATCTTGAGAGACGAGTATGACTTGTAGTTGCTGCAGGTCTTCACCACGTTTGGACCACAAGCTCTGAACACCATGTTGGCAGCGCATTTAATCGGACACAAGGACTCCGACCTCCATTCAATGCAGTGACCTGCACTTCTGCAGCTTGATGCGAGGGAGGCCAATACGTCACAAGCGTCTCCACCTGCACGTCACAAAGCAAGACGTGAAGATCAGTAGTTTTCGAAGCATCTTACAGAGGGGCAGTCAGAATATCTCATGCGAGGTTATACAAAGGCCAAATCCACTAATGGGCAAATCGTGGTCTGCGGTCTATTTGAGGCCCCCAAAACCAAAAGCGATAGCCCGGGAAGGTTTACTGAAAATGTCCCCGCCCTCTAAACATGGACTCTGAAACCAAAAGCAAAAGCAATGGCATCCCTACGGTAAAATAACTTCATGTGATAAAAGACTGCGAGAACGACCTCAATAACCAGGAACTATACGAACAAAACGCTTGGAAAACCGCTAAAATTACCTGTCGTTCGTTTGCGATGAGACAAAAATTCGCGAAACGTGGGAAAGAAACGCTTTTACTATATACTACTGCGCCGCGCGACCAAAAACGTGAAGTGCACGACGTTTTTTTATTGTTTGGATTTTATCCTTCATGCATATGAATGCTGTATGGCAAAGCTTATACGAGTGTGCTACTAAAACTTTCTGCGCGCTACTAACATTCACAGGAAATTTTGCATCCCCCAAGTGCGCTAAGAGCAGCAACAATGGCCCATGGTAGCGCCTCCTATATACATGGATCGCAAGGTCAGTAAGCTCGCCACCATTAAGTTAACCTTTCGCTTGAAAGCAAAGCAATATACGCAAAAACTTTTGAGCGGCAGTTTCACGTACGGCCGATACATTCCGAATTTGATCTGATAATCCCTGGCGCTTTGTCTAATAAAATTATGCCTGTCTTCCATTTGAATAGAAAGAAGTGCGAATCAGACAAATTCAAGCGTAGTCCGTTAATGAGCGTACCGGCAAGCATGGACTTTCGTTCTTTGATTGTGACGTTAAATCTGGGTGAGGCTGTGACCCTCAAGAAGAAAGCATTCAAGCGTAACACAAAAGAGAGGCGACCAATATTTTCGCAGCAAATGCGTTGGAGATGAGAACAAGTGATGTGGTGATGCATCACGACCAGATAAGCACTTGCTCTACCGACACTCCCAATATTTGATAAATGACGATGCAACACATTGGCAGTGTTCTACATTATGTATCCTGCTTGTTTTTAACTGGATTTAATTTGCTGTCTATTTATAATTATTTGCCGCAGGATTTCTGTGTTAGATACGCTATTCTGAAGCACTGCAATGGTTTCCAAATAACTCAAACAGTTTTTAGTTTTTCAGTTTACCGTTGCAAACGCTAGTTACGCATGATTCCTCATAGAGATCGGTGGACACTGGGCAGGTGCTGAAGGTGCTTGCGATCAGGTTTGGGCACATGCTGCCTTCCACGCAAACATCAGGGATTGGTACGAATACGCAGGGAGGCGAATCAGGCGTCAAGAAGCATCCGACAAAGTCGTCGACAATGTCAATAACCTGTGAAAAGTTATTTTTAGATTCTTGCTTGCTTATAAATTTCTAATACTTTTACTCTTGTTGCAGTGATTTTAGGGTTTTTTCTTTTCGCGTAGCCATAGCCCAGAAAAGCTGACCAATTTGTGACTTCCGAGTAGGAGTAAACAACATTTGCTGAAGTGTTTAAACAGGTTTTAGCGCTAATCTTCAAGTAAGAAATAAACCACACACACATTACTTCAACATTTGAATTCTCAGAAGATTACAAAAAGCTCAGGTATTTTAGAGAAAGGTGCGACAGCACCGATTTGAAACGTCACAACGAAAACATTCTTATCAGGTTACAAAAAAGCGTCGTTTTGCTGAGCGATAGAGCAAGGGTCCCCAACCTGGGGTACATGTGCCACTAGGGGTACATTTGTCTATCTAAAGGGGTACATATAAGGTTAGCAATAGAACGGAAAAATATATTTATATGTTATTTATTTCCAAATATTTTTGAAGATAAAAAGTTCTATTAAAAATTCAGTTGATTTTGTTATTTTACTCAGCCTTTTTGTCGCACGAAATTTTAGGGGTAAATGCTCATCTGTCGAAATGTTGAAGGGGTACATGGTCAGAGAAAGGTTGGGAACTCCTGCGATAGAGGCTGTGTTGAAACGTTACACACAACGTTCGGGTAGATCTTTGTTCCGGGGTCCTTTTTAGCTCTCGGGCCACGGATCAAAGTAATGCCTGGTCCACCCTCTCTTAGGTCCTGGCTGTTGGTAAGGAAGTCAGAGTACCTTTGCACCATCCCAGAAATCATTGTCACAGTCTCCATCGCAGGTTCCGCACAGACCAAGGGTGCTTCTTCGGTATGCGTTCGGTACAGTAACTTTCCATGAGTGGCCATCGATGCTCAGCGATAACTTCACGCCGGTTGCGAGCGACGTCACTTCCGCCTCTCCGCTTGGCGACAAAGCGAACGAGAAACCATCTCGTTCAGTCTGCTCACCAGCGGTCAAAGCCAACTCAACCTCGTCCAACCACACCTACAAACGCGAATAGGTTTATGAATGATCTTCTAACCAAATCACTCACCAGGACCACTATTTCTTTCATTCTGTATCAATTATTCTTAACCTGCAAACGAACCAAAACCAGTGGTTAGCCGCAACATGAGGTTCTGCTGGAAGCTACGCGGGACAAAGCGTATCTTCTGGGCGGAATACAACTACATTTCGTTCCCGAAAGGGCAGTGTCAAAACATCACAATATATTCGCGTTTAAACATCGAAAACAAGCTTTCTTGCAGGAAATGACCTATATATGTCCATAATGGCGTAGCTATTTTGTATCTGGTAGGCTTGGATCGAACAGAAAGGATGGTCTTGATTTTACAGTAGGGTTTTTCAAACAGGCGTGCTTGCTCTACTAGATTTGTGAAAACCCAGGGTATTTTCAGGGATCCAAAGTAATTTAAACACCGAGGACACGCCTGCCGAAATGGGCTGAAGTACGTCAAATTTACTGTGGTTCAAGCAATAATGTGCCACTTTTCTTCAGTTGAAATGTTGGGAAAAAGCAAACCAAAAATTTTGAAGTGTTGTGCTCCAAAGGATGAATGAGTGACCAACTGAAGCACCGGAAATCAACGCTTTCCATAACTAACATATACAATCGTCAGTGCGGTACACCAACTGCTGACCACACCGCCTTTGAACGGTTCAGTCACGGTTATCCACGCAAGTATGTAGTTTGCAGATTGTGACAGAAGATTTAACGTTTACTCGGTATTGTATTGAAATTAACTTGCAATAAAGAGCTTCTTTTAAACACGCGAAATAGTTAACTTACTTTTCCAGATTCGAGCCGCACCGTCTTGCGAGCAATCTTATCTTCGATTTGTACATATTCTGTGCAGATAGACTGATCGCATGTCACTCTACTGATTGTAACCACAAAATCACTCATTCCGGAATCCTTCGCCAACGTGTAGACACCAGTTCCTCCGTACTGAGCTGACTTGCCATCGAACGTGCTCCAGCCAAGATTAACGCCCGAGCAGACGCCTGCGTCAGATTCCATGTTATTGCGTGACAATGACTTGATAAAAACGAGCTTTACAGGATTCCAGATATTTCTGGTCTGGAAGCGGAGTGTGCGGTTGTGGATAAAAATTCGGTTGCATTTTTGCGTCGATTAGCAGCAACAGGGCGCCGCGCATCGTTAGTCCTCGCGTTTCCACTGAACCTACGAGTCGCTAATAAGTCGAAGAAAATGATGAAGAAATTGCTTGAGATGGTTTGTACTGTTTGAAAAAACACGGGAACAAAATTATGATAAAAAATAGAACAAACAATTAGCACCTGGAATTTATTTTGGAATAAATAAGTGTACACTTTTGACGTAATTCCGATTATGTTTCACGGCTGGCATTTCTTACGTCTTGCTATGGTTTGGATTTGACGGCATTCCTTGCGTTTACGACGTAGAGCAGTGTCTTTTGTGCTTCCCGCAAAAGCGTTTTGTAAAGATTCGTGAATATTAGAAACATGCAAAATTCTGTCAAGTGCACAGCTGATATAAAAAATGGTAAACAAATGCTAACGAAAGTCCTTAAAATGCAACCTTTGCCTGTTAACTAAAACATTTAAAAGCTATAACATTTTAGTCAGACCATCATGCTGAAACATACTGCACTTACAATCGCAAACGTATTCCATACAACATCCGTCAGCTGTAGGCACAAGCGTTGGTGCTCCGCCATAGCTGCATGTTTTTGGCATTGGCGTTGCGCAACGTTTTGCCTTGCAGGAAATGACGTCGTCGGCGACACAGACACATTCCGAACACACATCATCTGCACTGTGGAAGCGCGCACCGATATCCACTGTCTGTCCATCCGGAGTGACGCAGCCCATTCTCTGGCATCTGCAAGAACGCGCTTGTTTGTCACAAGAGACGGTGTTCGCAAACAGTATCGAATGTCAAAATTGTGCACAGCACCGCTTCTGTAGCGCATTACACAGATTAAGTGTAAATGCTTGACATTCAAGATTTCGTAAAACTTTGAAAAAGTCTTTAATGACCGCATTGAATGAATGTCAATTACAGTTTTCCAATTAAAAAGGCTATTCAGATGATTAGCAAATATCACTGTTGCATAATAACTTGATTTCATGAACTCCGGCAAACGACCCAGTAACATGCATTGTAATTTACCAAATCTGTTGATTGCATAGCAACTGGAAAGTACTACTAGCAGCGCAATACACATAACATATACTACCTGTATTCTGGGCAGCACTTATTGGTGTCATCAACTCGAACTTTCCTTTCAGTCGGTCCGCAGAAGGTAACGGGGCAAAGTTCTGGGCGACACAAGCATTCGTAGTCAGGACAGCATGAGCCTATGCTAGTGGGCACTGGTTCGTGATATTCTGGGCACTCAGGCACCTCATTATCGCATTGGGATTTATCACAAACGCATTCATAGATTGGACAACATCCTCCGACTTTCTGCACCAGCTCGTAACCCACATCACAAACTGGTTTTACTTCAGATGGGCACTCAACAGGCACGCAACTTTCTCCATCCTCAGTGCATGTGCATATATTGCACTCTTCACTCCACGTTTCGCCAACCTGAAACCGAACAAATTAGTTGTAGCTTAAAACACACGAAGTGAGCTTGTGTTACCAAGCCACTGCAACATGCAAAAGCCTCTCTCTACGTAGAGTCACTCCAGCGTTCTTACACAAAAACGCCACTAAGAAAGGTCATCATGTTATCGAAATAGCGAAGCACTAACGTATTTTGTTCCATCGCGGCACTTGACGTTAGACGGAACACACGACGGACAACAATCCCCATCTTTGACAACTTGAATAAATCCGGCCTCGCATGGTTTATCATCACAGATCTGTGGAGTGCATTTAGCAATGCCAGCGATGCATATACAGTTGGTGCAGCCACCATCTTCCTTCCAAATGCTTCCAGTCTGCAAAATAGACAATTAAAAAATCAGCCTACATAAATCCTGTCTCTTGACAAGCAGTGCACCACTTTACACAAAAAACAAATGTTTCAACAAAAACCATTCACCATGGTAACAAGCTTAGCCTATAATGCTGAAAATGAAACAACCTAAAAAGAATAATTGGCATCATGACAAAGCTTATGATTCCGAAACAAAATCATCATTCAGCAAGCCAGTCAGAGCAAAAATAGGAAAGAGGGAAGTTAACCAGTACAAACAAGGAATTTAAACAACACGAAAAAAACGTCATAACTAGGGTAAACAATTTTTGACCTAAAAAATTAAAATTCTGACGATATAATTTACAAATTTTGACTTTATTTTGGCCCATCAATTTCCAGGGTTTGCAATTTAAACGCGGAATACAAAGCATACACTAGAAGTCAAACCGATAGATTAATATTTTTCTGTTGAAATGAAACAAAATTCAAAGGTGTGAAAGACCCAACGAAACGGGAGATACGAACCGCAGAAGAAAATTAATCGAAACGCACAAGCGAAATGACCAGTGTTAACAAATCTCCGGAAATCAATAAGGTTTTACATTGTTGTCCTACAATATCAAGTTGGCCTACGAACACACCTAGTGCGCGTTCATACGTCCAGAAGTGGGCAAAACTAAAATATTAACTCAGAAATCGCAAAAAATCAAATACCATCTCAGGACTTCAACGAAACTTACAAAAGCATGTCAATATCTGTTGTTGTACCTCTATTAAAATATAGACAAACATAAAAAAATTCTGCTGCAAGAAATTTTGACCTACACTACACTTTGACCAAATGAAAAATTTTACTTTTTCTGATCTAATAACTTTGGAGTCGCACATGGCAACACCGTGAAATTTGGTTTGTGGACGTATCACAAATTTAAAAAAAGGCAGAAACATCTTGGCTTCATAGACTTTTGGTTTCCCAAGTCATATCAAACAAGAACAATCCCGTCCACAAAAAGAAACTAACACTAAGTTAAATTTATGACGGTCAAAAACATTTCAAATCCAAAATTAAAACAGAACACTAGAATGAATCAAACGGTCACAAAAAAACCTACAATAAACCAACGGCAAAGCAAAAACGCAAGGAAAGACAAAAAACACTAAACACTAAAACGTAAAGAGTGCACAAATCAAAATGGAAGAACAAGACTTGAACATAAAATTAAAAACCAACAACGTGCGAATAACAGCTCGGCAACGTAACCCCATACTCACAGAAAATTGATCATCCCCACGAACGCAAGGGCAATCATGAGCCGAAACACACTGGATTCCATCCCAAAGCAATCCACCCTCACACTCAAAAGATGTGTCAGAAACAACCCCAGGACAAAGACGTGGTGTTTCACACGGTTCCGAAGTCAACGCACCACCAGAAGTATCCAAAACAATATTTGTTGACATCGACATATCACATACAACAGACACGGAAGCGCCACCATCAACAATTTCCTTATCAACAACAGTTGGCTGTGGAGCAACCTTGCAAGGTTCATTAACGTAGTGTGGAACTGACTTGCATGGAACTCCACCAATGATCTCAGGAATTGGAACACATGGAGCCTGTGGTTCAAACACTTCAACCACCTCGCATGGACCAGGTTGTGGAATGAATTGGCAAGGCTCAGGACCGAACACTGGAGTTGGTTTGTATCCACATTCTTCAATTATTTCGATTGGTGCACAAGGTGCTTTTGGAACAAACACATCAACAACACCAAC
>Ga0210059_1007441_pt1 | contig 17388 bp, 12 predicted proteins | sample Ectturendosymbi2_FD_188042 | JGI IMG/M metagenome (GOLD analysis project Ga0210059, IMG submission 188042) | Ecteinascidia turbinata endosymbiont from Florida, USA - Sample 2 (SPAdes) (version 2) | ecosystem: Host-associated > Tunicates > Ascidians > Unclassified | place: Key West, Florida...
CGTCATTAAAACCAGCGCAGAACTCGAGGCAATAAAGTGTACAGTGTCACCTCTCAACTCTCCTGCCTGTTTCGTGTCTCTAACAGCCGCGAGCCTGAGTAACGCCTTCGTCGTCGCATAGGACAGCGTGAATCAGATTCACAGCTCGTGCTTGTGTTTCAGAGTGAGAGACACGTCAACAAAATGGTGCTGTGACCAGGATTGGGACGAAGAGAGGTGAGGCTTCACACGTCAGAAGAAGCGACCGCGTGCTCAAGCCTCGACTGCGTTGCGCGTTGCATTTTGGTTACTGCGCCGGGCGCTTGCATTCTTTTTGTTTTTTTGTTTTATGGCGAGCTGCCGATTTGCTAATTGTGCGATCTGCTCGCTTGTTGCTGGATTCGCGTTGATGGTCTACGGATATCGCATTGTTGTGCTAAGATGCCGTTGACTTATCACGCCTGTAATTCGAGGCAAAATTTCCTCCCTTCTTTCACGATTGTGTGCTGGCGCCACGGGAGTTGCTGAAATTCTTTTCGAGCAGCCTGTTCGCCTATTGCGAGACTGCCGCGGGTTTCCTCACCGTGGGTCACGCAACTATTTTTTTGCGTATCACTGCAGCGTTTAAGTCGGCCTGCCTGGCGATTGACAAGACGCAGCAGTAGTGACGTAGTGGCCAGAGGTGTACGTGTACAGGAGTCGGAGTGTCGGAGTAGACTCCGGCCGGAGTCTTAACGATTTTCGAAAATATGAATGGAGCCGGAGTTTATTTTTTAAGGAATGGCCGGAGTGGAGCCGGAGTCAGTTTTTTAATAAGAAATTAGTTTGTTTATCATTAATTATTATTATTATTATTGCAGATTGTTTTTTGCAAAGCATGTTATAACATAACCTTCAAATGTGCAATACTAGTTCACAGGAAGTCTTAGAATTTTAATACAACCTGGATGTAATTAAGGTTAGGTTGGTGAGTTTCATGTGTGTAAATGTTTGGACAATTTCGTGTTCATGGTGATACGTAAAAAATCTGTTGGCCAATGAAATTTAGCTCACATAAAAAGTTTCGGTAGTGCCTCAACAACCAGCATTTCCAGTTTTCTGTTTCGAAAGACAAAAAGTACTGTATCCCGCACCAGTTTTCTGCCAGACATAAAACTAAGTTGAAGAACATCTCACTTCACTATTGCCATCATGGTCGAGTAGGAAGTGATGAGACAATCCTCAGTTCGAGTGACTCCTTTGATGTATTTGGTGTTTCTTTTGATGTACTTATACAAGCTTTTCAAAATTTTTGGACCCCTTGTGATGTACATTTAGAAAAGCAGACAAATGTTGATAATTAAATTAAGCTTTTGGTCTTGGGTTAGGTTTAGCATTTTGGATTAGGGTCTTGTGCTAGTGTTTAAAATTAGGGTTCATAGTAAGCATTTAAAGTTAGGGTTCAGTGTTAGTCTAAGGCAGGGGTGACGAATATGCGGCCCGCGGGGCCCATGCGGCCCGCGAAGCATTCAGGCGAGAGCAGCAGTCTTGAACTTTGTTGTTTGTTTCTGTTGATGAACAATTTTTTCGTTTTTAACAGGTTTCATAGTATGACTAAAAAGTAGTGCGGGCCGCTTACTCAGCGGTAACTGACAAATTGATCCGCGATAGCAAATAGGTTCGTCACCCGTGGTCTAAGGTTAGGTTTTAGGATTAGCGTTGAATGTTGATGGTTAGGGTTTGCAGTTAAGGTAAATGGTTAGGTTATGGGGTAAAAAACGGTAGTGTCTATTTTACCAGCAATATTCTGGAGGCAGCAGATCAGCTGGAGCTATTGTGCCGCCAGTCGAAGATTCGGTCTCGTGGCATGACGCAATGCCAAGTAAAACATCACTTTGTCAGAAAAACGCCGTCCTGCTCTTTGTGTAACAGGTATGTGTTACGGCTGCTATGCCTATGGTTTTCGGTTCGACTCTCATCTGTCTTGAAGACAGTGGCGTAACCAAGACTAAAGTGGAGACATCTGCCCCGGGCGCAGCATTTTGAGGGCGTAAATTGAGGTTGGAATGTCACGTAACAACTACGAGATGTCAAATGTCAGCGGATGCTAGTAATTACGATTCACAAAATGTCGAATGCAAGTCGCTGATACCCAGTTGCAATATCTCATCAAGATCACCAAGGTTCGCAAAGGGAGCAATTACGAACCTTGGTGATCAAACTCAGTTTATCAAACTCAGTATGGTGATCAAACTCACAAACTCAGTTTAGGCACTCCCAGCCCGTTTGTGGCAGCATAAAATAAAAGAAACACTGCAATCTGATGCTTTATTGCAATTATTTAATTCCAAAGACAAAGTTTTCTTGCTTTTGCTGCTGAAAATCTATCGATTATATTGTCAAAAATCTGATAAGATTTAAATGTGTCACATACTTTAACCTAGAAAATATCAAACGCCAGTGACTCTCTGTAAGAAATTTTGCCAACAATTTTGTGATCAGAACTTCGATAATCATGCCTATGGAGATGCTCAATTTATAGGTGGAATTAGATAAAACAGGTAGCAGCCGAAGCAGCGGTATGGCAGGGGTCAGTAAAGGCATTGAGGGAAATACAAATTTACAAAAAACACAAAATTCTTCACCAATATGTTTGTTTCTGTTAAGCAACAATGTTGACCTCAAAATAATAACAGAGAATGTAGAACACCATTCTGAATGTTGTGGGTGCGTGAATAGCTGCAATAAATTTGTTTCAACTAGATCTTGTCAACCATGAAATTCCCAATGATACTGTGATGAAAAGTTAGCTCCGCCCCCGTTGCCTCCCTTTTGAAAGAACAGGGGAAGCAATACCCCCCGCTCTCCGCGCGTTCTTGACAGTAATTGAAAGGTACACAAGTATAACTAATATACTCAACGCTGTTGCCCATTTGCGATTAGAAGTTTGCAAAAGTAGTCAGGATTTATTTAAACATCTCACAAATAAAATTCATGATCATTACCTTCAGAATCACATCAAATCCATTTCAACATGAAGTTCGTCAAACCATCAAAGATCAAATAATTTCCTAAACATCAGATATGTTGTCGTAATAACATACTATTAAGGTTTATCGCTGCTTTATAAGCATAAGATTTATCTTGAGACCAGGTTATCTGATCGAAAATTTCGTAAATGATTAGTAGTTAACCACAAATATGCAGGAAGTTTCAAAACTTGGGCGATAGTTTAAAATGTTGGTATTTCCAAGGCATTTTTTATCTGTTTATTCGTGTACTATTTTTTGTTAGACAACCCCCAATTTGCCCTCATGAAACTTTATAACATTAGGGTACTGTTGAACCGTGCAAATTTCTGAAACTTTCAAATTGATTAGAGAAATCTTGACATAACAGTTAGTGCCACGGAAAATCTGTTGTTCTTCTACAACCTTTTGATTATTTTTGTTAGAGGCAAAGCTAACGTAGTACATTTCTTTAAAAAGGTTGTTTAGCTGCATTTTCGGTTCGAAACGTGATAGTTTTTAAGTAAACTAATTAGCATGAGGACTGTTTCACGTTTTAGTGTCTTTCTGGGTTGATTCCAGTACCACGGATTGGGAAAAAGGTTTAGTAAAGTGTCATATGAGTGTTAGTTAAGTGTCGAACGCACCTACCACTAGACCACTTTGGCTCCAAATGACGCTTTACAAGACCATAACTTTTGCAACTAGTTCAAGCCCTGAAAACTCATAGCCTGAAACGTGCCTCTAAAAACTTTCACACAACTCATGGATGCCAGAAAAAGCCGTTTTGCCCCAAACATACCTGATCCGTTATGCGCCAATTACACACGACACCTGATGTTTTTTGCCCGAAATGGTAGCATTCAAAGATCCCCTCACCCTTGACATAGGTTGTCCCTCAAGTTTTGGATCTTCGTTTGTGATAGAAATTCAAACACATGGCAGACGATGAGCTAGAACGAATTCGCTAAACAAGATGAAAATTAGGTAGGATTACTACTGTAGTAGTAGCCTATGCATCTGTCACACTAAAGCCATGATTACACTAGTTGAGTATGGAGCCGGGTGTTTGTATGAGGATACTAATTTTTGCTCTGTCCTGATCTTCGTTTTTTCGACATTTTCGGAAATGTTGCGAAAAGAACTTTTATCTGTGTGTCAGGCATATGCAGAATCACATGGAAATATTTTCAACTGCAGCAAAACAGTTGGTATGATGTTTAAGGCTGAGACTGAGAGTGCAAAAAGCACAGTCACCCCATTAGATAGATAGATAGATAGATAGATTGGCGGTACTGAATTAATTTCGCTAGATATACACGATAGAACAGAAAAAACGCCGGGGCACCGAAAAAACACAGCGGTTATCTTGTCATGTGCCCCATTAAGTACGTGAGTTACTAAGAAATGGGTGGTAATACGTGAGTTACTGAGAAACCCATTACTGAGAAATGGGTGGTAAAAATATAAAATCTGTTAAACATAACCAATACAAATATCTGGGAGCTGTACAGAAGACTGAAATCTCAGATGAAAACGACATTCAGAGACAACTGCGATAAAAATATTGTGCAGCAAACAAGCTGCGAGCCTCTTTTTCCCGATGTTCAAATGCAGTTAAAAATGTTCTTTTCGTTCCTTTTGTACGTCCAGGTATGCATCACAAATATGGTGGAATTTCAGAAAGTCATGCATGCAAAGATTGTGTGGCCTATAATTTTGAATGCAGAGCTCTGTACAACCTGCCCTGGGGAGCGAGTGTTGGTCGTCATGACTTATCAGGTTCAATGTAACATTCCTATGTTTGAGGCATTATTAAGAAAAAATAGGTACTTGTTTCTCGAAAGATGCAGAAGGTACAATAACGTATGGTTGCCTGCTTTGACGCAGATTGTGTATAATCCCAGTGTAGGAATTAGCGTCCCACTCTGCAGTAGTGTTGTACCAAGTGAACAAATAGTGTTAAGAACGAGTCTGTAAACCTGAGGCTCGGCCTCCAATGCCGTTACAAAACGTTCTGTAAGTTTCTGTAGCCCGGTTTCAAGCGAAATTTCTGACCTATTATTTTTTGTCAGTTATTTTGCTTCTCAGAGTAGAGGAATAAAGATTGGCGATTACTTTTTTATGTGGGTTGTGTAAATTAAAACTTTTTGGTTAGATGTCAGATACCCACAACAAGCTACACTACGGGAATAAGTAAAACCAGTAAAAAATATGGGACTTAATCTTAGATTTCAATTATTATTTTCTTTTTCTAACTGTAACATAGCCCTAACCAGACACACTTACTTAAACACCAAACCCTAAGCCCGAATCATCAGTTTTCTCAGCGTATTTTACATGAAGAATGTCGCTCTGTGCATACGCCTATGGCGTGAAGTCAGAAATTTCGCTTGACACCGGTGATTCAGCCTCCAACGCTATTGTAAAACGTTCTGTCTCTATTAACCAGCGTTGTGCAGAATGTGTTTGTACACTATGGACTTCGTGTCTGCGGGCAAAAATACATTATTATTATATGCGACCGTTTGCGAAAAAGTTGTGCCACGGTTGAATAAGCACGATGCCGTCATCGAATGAAATTTCATGAAAATTGCCCCCCCCCCCGAAATGAAGAGCTGGTTGCGCCCTGCTCTGTGACGTTACGTTATGCAACAATCAATGCGAAATTCTCATAGGTTTTCCACTGTTGAGTAACGTACGTCACAGAGCAATGATGATGCCAGTATTTCCTCCGCTTACAAGGCTAATTCTTATTAGCCCGAGTTGTTCAACAATTTATCGTATATTTAAAATTATTCTCGAAATGGTAACTGTCTATATGATTGAACTTCAAACCCAATGTTCTACACAAGTCCATTGCTTCAGAAAACATTCAGTACGATATGAATTGTGTTTTAAAAAATACTTAACTGTATGGGAACTCTCGGACTCTAACGGATGAGCCTGAGTAAAGCGCGAGTGAAAGAAGTCGAGAGAACGCCTACTACGAACGATATTGTTTTATTCAGGTCACCTGCAACATGAACGCGAAAGACCAGACATGGAACGAAAATATATGAACAGTGACAAGGTCCAAAGGAAAGAGCCCGAGTTAACAAGTTACTGAAGTGGGGCTGTGGGTGGTGGCACGAACATAAAAAGCAAGCAAGCTTGCGTTCTCTGTTATAAGTCGTAATCGAAGAATCGGGCGAAGCCCGAGGAGCCCGTATGCCGAGAAGCCAATGGGTGTGTTGTAAAAACACCAACAACACAGCTTAAAAAACAGGCAAAAATGACGCAGTATTGATACCTGTCTTAAACACATTCAAAATCACAACATTTCCACATCTTGAACGCAGAAGTATCATGACTGAATGCTCATTCAACAACTGCATTAGATACCGGAATACAAAGACAAGACAAAGCATACGTAGCAACTAGCAAGTTGTCCGTAATGATGCCAATTGTGTTGCCAATCCAGCTATTTAGCCTTTCCAGCACAAAAACAAAAGCACAATTGGAATTGATCTGTCAAATATTTCATTTTGCGTATAGGATTCAGTAAATTACACTATTTAGAATGCTGTTGAAACGCTTGAAATTACTCCAATTTTGTGATGGTGTGACACGAACTTTTCCTCCACACAAGCATGGGTGTCGGAAAAGGGGCAAGAATTTGAAAATTTCAGCAAAAAAACTGTTTTCTTAGTTTCGAGTGTTAAAAAACAAATTTCACCACTTTTGGCCCCCCCTACAAAAATGTTTGGAAAACTCCACTAGTGGCTCCCCTGGAAAAATTCCTTCCGACGCCCATGCACACAAGTGGGCTATGTAAAATTTCACCAATTTTGTGACAAATTGCGTTGTATTACACCATCTGGAAACACTGCTCAACAACACCAATGCGGTAAACAATCCATAGCAGGGAGACAGACTGTGCACGGTGTATTCTGCCAAACAATTACGGAATCCTGCCGATCACTGCCAAATCAGAAATAATATCGACGAAATACTGCCAAAATTCTGTAGCATTTTTTCATTAAAGGATTTTACTTTAACACTGTATAATTTGTAAAGTACAATACGAATTGTGTTACTCAAACTTACGATATTTAGGCAAAATTCGAAATTTCAAAGTGGGGGACCAGGCCCCCCAGAAATAAAAGTGGGAGGCCTAGGCCCATGCGGCTCCCCCGGTTTGCCACCTACGAATGTAATAAACCCTATAATGACAATATTAATGCCGTGTTAAGGTCAAACAATCAATGTTCTATAAAGTTGTTACAGTAGCCAAAATGTTTGGTGCAACCGGCGCAGCAAACATGGCCCACAGCAACAACTGTTGCGCGGCCCAATAGAAAGTGCTGAACGGCCCACAATTGCGCTGAGGCCCACCACTGGGAACAGTGTTATTCGTTAAATAAATGGATGTCTCATTGGTGCAAAGTTTCGAGTTTTCATTGGACAACTCTGATGCAAGATACACTGGGTATTACGGGCGCGGGCTACGAATACGATTTTATATGATTGCATACCGGTTATTCTATTCTTGTACAGTAAAAGGATAAAGCACAGGTCTATAACAGCGGTGTAACTGACAGGGGTACAAGGGTGCGAATCTCTCCCCTGACCACCTAAATGTAAAAACTGAACCCCCATTTTGCATATTTTTTGGTTTTCAGTATACTTGTATGATTTTCAGTAAGTTGTCGTTCTTTTGCGTTTTTCGGAAGTTTTTTGACTGTTGTTTTCCGGCAAGTTTGTGCTTTGGTATATAGAAATCCACATCCGTATACACTTTCATTTCTAAACTTTTTCTGAATGTTGGCAAAGGGCGCCCTTCGGTGGCCAGTGGGCCTCTTTCAGCTGCGTTTCCCGCCCTGGCTACAACCTCTAGCTACGCAACTGGTCGACAATTTAGTTTTCCTGAATAATTTTTTACTACGCTATAGTAAAGTTGCTTACAGTCAAGTTGGATTCAGCAAACATTACCTGCACAACAGCCAGCTTGCCAAGTCAAATGCTGACAACGAAAACTATTCACAATGTATTTCGCAACGGTTGGCTTTTAGGAAATTAGGGGTCGTGTGAAGGCCAATGTCTTTGACATATTAGATAAACATGAATGTTTAAAGGAGAATTGTGTGAAATCAGTTCTTGGTGAGTTCAGTTCTGGTGTCTCTACATGCCGTAACAAAAGTACTCAGTCAGATTTGAGGCCCCCTGTTTGCCCGGGCGGTCAAACGGGGAGCTATTCCTCCAGCTTTGTATGCACTAGGAATGTGCATCGGATTGGATCCGGAGTCCAATCAACAGGATCTGCTAAATCATTCCGGATTGTGATCGTATCTCAAAATTTTTGGAGAAACCAGATTTGGATCGTTTTGAAAATGTTTTATGTATTTCGCATGCTGTTGTTCGTTAATCTCCACTTTGAATCTGAACTGGATTGAACTCATAAAATCGTGAACTTAATAGATTAGGACCGGATCGGACCTGATATTTTTAGACTGGATTGGAGTGGGATCTCGCAAAAGACAGATCCATACACGTACGGCATACGCAGGCATACGGCTCGTGTCTAAAACCTTATTAAAGCAAAATGTTCTGCAAAGTAAATAAGCCATTTACGTTTTCCAAACTTGGCAGCTCTGCCGAAGTTGAACTGTATGTCTTCAACAGGAATTCGCAGCAACAGTACAAATTTCTGTCCATCAAAAAAGTAACATAGTAGAAAAATGTGGATAGAGTTTGTTTAGCCTTTCTTTGATGCTGAGAAAACGTACCTTCATCAAAAACTTGTATTATAAAGAGGAATTTAATAATCAAAAAGGCATTTAACTAGTTTTACTTTGTTTCAAAATCGAATTGGACTGCCCTACTGCAGGCACAAGTTCATTCGTCTTGCTGAGACCGTCTCTTCCAGCATGGTTACCACAATAAGACGTCAAAACAAAATATAACAAAAGTATTATTTTCCCGGCACTGTTTACTTTGGGCGGCTTTCAGTAGCACGGACATTTACTCTCGCATCTCTTGTTTGTGCCTCATCAATGGAAACCTCGCTAACAGAAAGTGGCGATTATTGACATTCGGAAAGTCACGTCGGCGCACGGGCGGATCCAGCCAAAAAGTTAGGGAGGGCCGCTTCAGTAATATTTTGCAGTCTTGTCTCATAACGGTTTCGCTGCTATGAGAGGGATGAAGTGTACTTAACAACACTGCTTTGACAAAACAGTGGACGGAAAAAAGCCTTATATCGCGAATGCTGTTTTCCGAATGGTAAAAATCATGGTAAATAACGTTACTTTCGTAAGTTTCAAGGGGTCGATCGCCCCAATCGCTTCCCCTGGATCCGACCCTGAATTGCCGTTCAGTTTATCACTTACTTTAAGTTGTCCCGGATATTGCTAGCTTCCACTCCGTCTATGAAATTCATCACATCCGTATCACTGACGTCACGGAAAAAAGATTCTACTTTAGACACCCATTCAGGCGAAGAAGATGTTTCATTTCCAGGATGGGAAAAATATCCGATTATTACGCCAATGCCAATACCAACAGCTGCCACAGCAACACCACCAAGGACTAAAGCTAATTTGCCCATCCTGTAATTGACTAACTTCAGAATAAGTTTTTCTTGGTTATTTTTGTTAGGAGGTTATCAACTTTGTGTAGAATAATGACAGTTACGAAACAAATTCGGAATTGGCAAGTCTCAAACTGAGTGCCAAGAATTTGCAAGTAGAATTAGGTCAGGGTTTCCCAACCTGTGGTAGGCGTACTACTAGTGGTACGAGACGGTATTCCAGATGGTCCGCGAGTAACTTTCATTTTTTCACAAAAACCTGAATTCACAGCTTTCTAGTTTACGTATCAGGCTTTGTTTCTAAATAAATACATTTTCCTGTAGCCTGCTATTCCTATTGTAGCGTAACATTATGACTTTCGATGCGCTGTTAGCAAATTTACGCCACGCATCGACCAATTGGTGGAAGGTAAATAAAAACAAAATCTCATTAAAATTAGTTGTGGCCTGTTATTGTTATTTCAATGTATATTATGTGTCAATGTATATTGCAAAGCAATATCATTAGCTGTTCTGGAAGAAGTGGTACGCACTGACAATACGGCGTGCCCAAGTGGTACGAGATCCTGAAAAGGTTGGGAATCCCTGAACTAGCTAGAGCAAAAGAAGGTTAGCTTAAAATACACAGTGGGTGTCAAGTGAAAAGTTTCTGTCTATATGTATGCCAAGCTTGCATGTATGCTCGGGAAATTGCATGTTTTTCCCACCCCTAAAATATCAGCTGGTTGCGACCCTGCACGCCGTTAGCAGGAATTTCATGCTCGTGCATAAACTTACACCTGCAGCTTTTGGACTGAATTTTAAGAAACGAAATTTCCTTAATTACTTTCCTTGGCGGTTTAAACTTGTTTTTTTTGTTCTGATATGCATCATTTGAATGGAAACCACCATGGCGCTTCTCATCCAGAATCACACAATCAACTGTAGCCTACATTGTGGAATTTTACTTGAATAATGTCAGCCGTAAATTCGTCAAAATCAATGATTAGTCAAATACAGTACTACAGTATAAGCAAATATACAAAGGACATTAATACGCTAGACATTACACTAAACCACTTTCAAATTTACCAACGCAGCCTAGTGCTTTCACGGGAGCTCAGTATCTCACATAATTGTAATAAGCATTAATAATTTTTAGCAAAAACATGAAGCACGACTTAAGCTGATTACTGAACTTGATCGAAATTTGATAAAGTGTTCAGGCCTTGATATTTTAGTACACTATTTCTGGGCGCCTTGCCGTCAGTCCCAAAGCCACCTCCATTTTTCATAGTATTCAGCTGCAATTTCAAAAACATGGGCTGTGCATTTTAGCGTTATTCTTTTAATCGAAAATACACTCGTGCAGTTGGGCAGAGCTGAAGTTATTTTTTCACTTTTCAGCTGTAATACGGTAGTTTTTATCTGCCAAAAACAAAACGACGTTTTCAATTCTGCCATGCCGTAGCTGAAAGGCTGTTGCTTACCATAGTAGTCCTCTACTAAAGTGTTAAGAACTTCACGAAACAAGGAGCTCAATATAAAGTTTAAATTAACAAGGTGAAATTAGCACAAGGGGCTCAATGTTGACTTAGATTAGCATGACATCCTCTACGTATCTTAATGCATTTCTAAAATTTAAAAAGTCTAAAAACTAAGCGTAATTGTAGTAAAATTGCTAAAAAATAAAATTGCAAGACAGCATATTTCATTTGTTTCTAATACGCTGTAAAGCCTTGTTACATTGTCAAATCCTACTACAGTATTTCTAATTTATTTTGAATTTTGAGCAACTTTCAAGGTGAGGTTGATTGTACCTCATAATTTCCATAAAACTCCAGGTGTCGGAAAGAATGTGGTTCATGAATAGAAATCAACCCACTTACGTCTTATTCCAATAATTCTTGAATTTTCAGACTCATACCTTCAACTTGACTAAAAATATATCACTTCTGCCTAGAATGGAGCTCGATCTGTGACACTCCAATCGCCCGTAATTTTGCACTTCGGACCTAAACGAAAAATATCCCATAGTGGCACTTGCACGAATTAGCAACCTCCATGTGGCTAAAAAGGGACATTAGTAAAAGTGTGCTAACCCTTTTGCTTGCGATTACTGCAGTCTTATCACGAAGTTAATATATGGAAAATGTGACAGGTCACAGCTTGCCCGCAATCGGTGATGGTCGCGTCAAGCACGGTTTAATAGTTAACAGCAAATGACCGTATTGTTTACAAAATTCATCAATGAAGCCGTTAGCTTTGAATCTTGCAGTGCACGCAAAGCTTTGCATGGTTTAGAACCCGGAGTTCTAAAAAAAGACGCGCGCTGGACATTTACCAAGGAGTTGGGAACTCACCTTTGATGTTTCATTCCAATGGCTCCCAAGCTTTTTCTTGAGAACCTTCGTGCATCAGATTTTTATCTCGGACCCTCAACAACAAAATTGATCAGGTAAAAGATATGCAACTGTTTTGGCTAACATTTTCATTAATATCCTTCACAACAACCATAAGCAAGCATATCTTTGCCCTTGCCTTGTGTTAGTTTTCAGGCTAAGGTGCATCGCTTTTAATTTAACAAAATGGGCGCAACACCTGTTCTTTCTGAAAAATACTTTTTTTATGACTGCAATCAAGTGTGCTTTTTGTATTGCTTCTGCTTATTACCTGAGTCATATGAAACAATAAACCATTACCATTACTGGTGAACAAAGGAGTCAAACCTGTTACGTAGCCCACATTGTCTTTCGGCTGGCACTGATTCACTCTACTTGCAGTTCAAACGTAAAATCTGAAAAAATTGGATCCGTCCCTGTCACTGCTTCGATTCCTCTTTGCCTTGTCGCGATCACGCTCGGAACACCAGGAATGTCTGGGAAATGTGTGGTCTTTCGGCTAGTTTACTGACGCAGTTCGGTCGCCCCAAAACTCTAAGCCCCCAAAAATTGAAATATGAAGCACTATAAATGGGTGGAATTTTTATCAAATTTCGGAATGTCAAGCCCCGCTGAACGAACGCAAAGTCCCCTATTGAAAACTTTCTGGCGATGGTTCTGTACTGACGATGGTGCAACGACGAAATTCACAAGAATACAAATATATGTTTTGAGTTACTCGGCAAGCTTTAACTGATTTTGTCGTTGAATTTTCCACCTGAGCATCTTGTGAATCACTGTCTCTGCACTGGTGATATTTCCCTGTTCTCCCATCCAATGCTATCGTACTTTTTTGATAATTACTGTCAGGAGTGGGCCTTTTTGCCCATTTTTTACTATTGGCGCTTTTTTACGTTGGACGTACACGGACGAAGATTGTATATGGATAGCTGAAATGTTGCCAAACACAACTTTCTAACCAAGTGGCATTTAATTAAATATCCGAAAATCAACTTTTTCTTCAAACCGTTTACCTTCCAACCGGGGAAGGCTATCGGCTAAACAGCTTATGGGCGTTTGGTGTCTACTGCCTAACTACAAATTGGAGCAACTTTCATTCTTGTACAGAGAACATTTGTTCCACAATTGTTTTGAATCCGGATGTTTGCAAACAACTAGCAAAATACCATAACATGCACACAATACGGTGTTGACGCGGTGGCAGTATTGTGCCAGACACAGCCGTATCAGCCGCACTCCATACCCTCCAATTGGGGGGACCCACGCTGTCACAGGGGCCCAAAATTCAGTCCAGTCACCACTTAGCCCCCAAAGAAAGCTTCGAATCTCCAAATGGAAATGTGAAACACTAGAAATCAGTGAAGTTGAGGGCCCTTTGAAAGAAAAGTGCTGATACATTTACCATAGTTACTTTGGACCCCTTTGAAAGCAAAGTATTTACACATTACAACTGCTGTTGGGGGCCCCTTTGAAAGGAAGGTAGCCTACTTCTACATTAGAGTTGCTGTTGGGCCCCTTTGAAAGCAAGGTACTTCACACATTACAGTGCTATTACGGGCCTCTTTGAAAGCGTAGGACTTACACATTACAGTTGCTATTGTGGTCCCTTTGAAAGCAGCGTACTTACACAATGCAGTTGCTATTGGGCGCCCTTGCAAAGCAGGATACCTGCACATTACAGTTGTTGTTGTTGGAGGCGCCCTTTAAAAGCAGAATAGCCTACTGACATGTCGCAGTTGCTCTTGGGGGCCCTTTGAAGGCAGAGTACTGAATTATTATGTGCTTCGGAAAACATGATATGAGCGGATAATAAATTTTTCACCAAAAATGAGGAATATTTACGCGCGAAATGCCTTGCAGGAGGTCCTTTAAAAGAGGGGGCCCGAGGCAAGTGCCTCGCTTGCCTTCCCTTAAACACACCACTGTATATACCCCTAACAATAATCCTATATCAGAATTTTAAAACGATTGAACACGTTCTGCTTCATCCGATATGCGTACTTTCTCAGCTGATGTGCGCATGTGAACACAGTAATGTAAAGTTATCTTTATATTATTTTTCACATTGAAGTTGCTGATGAATTTATGACTTCCAAAAACTGATTTAACGCGATTTTTCATAATCAAACCTAGACACCCAGGTTGACTAAAAACACAGATCTGGGTGGACAGTAGCGCAGCCAGAATGAAGCCGAAGAGGCCACGGCCCTCCCCGAAAAAAACTTTCTACGAATTTGCGCTGGTGCTTTATATCAATTTCAACTGTTCGAAAATAAACGAAAGGAACAGTCGGATGTATGTCAGGTGACTGGTCCCTCCAACAAAATTCCTGGCTGCGCCACTGCGGGTGGAAAAAACCCTCAGTGGGAACCCTGGTCACGTGAGGCGAAACGCCTACTACCGTAACTTGAAGTGAAAATTTGAAGATTTATTGCCGTTATATTGTTAGGCAATAAAGACCAAGAGTACAACAATCCGCTAGCAAGTTTCTCATCCTGCCTCTGCATGCAAAGGATCGGACCTGAGCGAACTGCGCAGTTGCGCTAAGCGTTTTGGGGTCCTCGCGGTCACGACTTTGCCTCATTGGCCTCGCGTTTGTTTATCCGGCTCTGCCTAAATGACTAGTTACATTCGTCCAGATGTCAGACTGCTACTCAGGGGCGTAACGAGGAAGGGGGCAAGGGGAGCAATTCCCCGGACTGTGGGTCACTGCCGGGGCGCCAAATCACTGCGAGGGATGCGGAAAAGTCCTAACACTGTCACAAGTACTTTATTCAATACCGTACATTTGCTTACGGAAGACCTCAGTTTCGAACATGGGGACGCCAAACTGGCTTCTTGCCCCGGGCGCCATCAAACCTCGTTACATCCCTGCTGCCAGGGCCGGCCCTAGCAGATACGGGGCCCAATGCAAGACCTAGGCGCGGGGCCCCTCTGAGCAGTGATTTTATGACGTCATTGTGTTCAGTCAACCGTGTTACGATCGTAGTAAAGCGCAGATATACGGTGCAATCCTAACACGAGAATCGATCACGTTTCCTAACGTGCGAGAAGAAATTTGCTAGTTCTGACGAGAGCGTTCTTTGTTAACAATGAAATTCGTATGGCGTTTCTACTGAATTCACAAGCGCAAGGTGTATCTGGCAAAAATGAACAATCTACCCAAACACCATGGCGCGGGGCCCCAGAGGCGCGGTACCCACTGCAACTGCATCGGTTGCATCGGCTTAAGGCCGGCCCTGCCTGCTGCCACTTGATCAACGTGTTTTGTGCAGTGATTGTTGTAAAACAATGTACTATGTCTAGCCCAGGTAGTCTTCTCTTGTTTTGTACTGCATAGCAGCAAGCTACCCTTGGTGCTTACGACTAAAGTTACACATTTGCGCAGTCTGCTGTCCAGACAGCCAGATTGAGTTAAGTGTGTAGTTAGAAGAGTCTATTTAGCAATCACTCCTAAGTTGTCCCAAAACAGAGTAGCGCAGTTCGTGGATTATGAATGTTAACCGTTGCGTCCACGTAGGCCTTAGTCTATATTTGTTAACATTTACTGGTAATTTGAGACACAAAATGTTATTATAATGAAAATCACCGCCAAAGAAAACCGTACAAACGACATACTGCAAACGTTTCGATAACTTCTGTTATCATCATCAGTGCATTGCAAATTGAACAGCAGTGATCATGCTGCAGGTTCTTAGCCAACCCAGATCATCGAGTTTGCAAGCCAACCCAGACCATCGGGATTGCAAGCCAACCCAGATCATCGCGTTGACTTTCACAACCCTGAGGTCATTGGCAGCAGTAGCGGACACAGGCTGATTTGGTGGGGGGAGGATGCGATGACGATTTGCAATCCAATGCTTCACTGGACCATATTGCGTAAATCAATCACTTTCGCATACGTACATTTACGAGGAAACAAGTCTAAGTTTGGTTTAGAAGCTTGAATGATAAAACTGGTCAAACTTTAACACTACACCGCTACGGAACCAACAAGCAATGTGGCACATGACAGCGATCGGACGTAGTCACTGGCGACGGCGCAGATGCCTCGAGATAAACAGTTCACGTGACGACATAATACTTATTCTCAGTATAGGTTATGTTTGTTACATCACAATTACTGGTGGCAGTAGCCAGCATAGTGCACAACACGTGTGGCCCGAACATTGTATGTTGCAGCAAGTGATGGTATAGTCACTTGGATGCGGTTTAGATCGATGCTCTTGAAATGGGGAACCTTATAGTTTTTAATTGTCGTTTGGAATAGTCTGCAACACCCATAGTAATCTGTGCATAACATTTGTTATTGCAGGTACGGTAATTTTGATGGAATAATAACAAGAAGCGGGTTGATTCAGTTTATTTTGCAACCGAAATTAAGAGAACGGAAAGAAACAAACAATTCGTAATGAGTGAATATACGAAAAAACGATAGCGAGGAAGCACGATCATTCATGGGCGTCCGCAGCAATTGATTCATGGGGGGGAACGTTGACATTTTGTTTATCATTTTCAAATAATTGCTGACGATCAGTGTTCCCTCTAAATTTTACACTGAACAAATATTTGTTTTAGTGAGCATGATTATTTTATGGCTGAGTAAGTGGGGTTTTCAATGAATTACACACTTTGTGAATTACATATTACATATACAATCTTATCAAAATACGAACAAACTACACATTACATTCAAATAGCTCCTTGTTTTCCATGGAGTTTCAATTGCTTTGGAATGTTGCAAGTGCGCGAGAAAGATTTCGCTGCGCAACAGTTCTGGTGGTCCTGAGTATCTGCGCACCTTAGAGGGAACATTGCTGACGATGCAATGCAAATGGACGTTCAGAAAACGCTTTATCCTTTCTACACTGCAAAGAAAAAGCCCCTTGTTACGGTAGCAATCACAAAAAACGCTTCGTTGGCAGCAATAGCCAGGTATATTCGTATTACAACAAATTACATAGTGCGCAATCTGCAGATTTTCAACGCAGGGCATTTCTTTTCAAGTAAGCATTGCAATGATCTGTAAAGAAAGAAGTATTGGATTGCCATGGTTTTCAACGAAAACACAAATCATGACTTTTACTTAGGAAGCAGGGACGCACCCAGCTGATATATTCAACTGAACTAACAACTGAACATGTTTTTGAAAATTTCTAGGGGGAATGGCCCGGTTGCTCTCCCCCTGATTGCGGGATAAGCTAGCAAGACTTGTCAGTATCACTTAGAACCAGAGCCGGATTAAAGGGTAGGGGGGCCCGGGGCAATTTTTACTGGAGGGCCCTATGACGTAATTCATGACGCCATCGTTTCTAAAAGGTATGTTTTCGCTGATTAGCAAGGTTCCCGTTTGTTTTTTCCGGTAGTCGAGAATGTGCTTACTCAAATTCACATACAGTTAGCCAAGAACGTATGCAAGTGGGGGTTAACCCCCCATTGAGCTTGATATTTTACAAAAACTTTGTTACCT
>Ga0210059_1007442_pt1 | contig 17387 bp, 11 predicted proteins | sample Ectturendosymbi2_FD_188042 | JGI IMG/M metagenome (GOLD analysis project Ga0210059, IMG submission 188042) | Ecteinascidia turbinata endosymbiont from Florida, USA - Sample 2 (SPAdes) (version 2) | ecosystem: Host-associated > Tunicates > Ascidians > Unclassified | place: Key West, Florida...
CCCTGAGCATTTTTTCGGGAAACCATATTTGTACCGTAATTAGATCATTTAATAGTGGAAATGGAGGATAGATTCTTTGATCAGAAGCAGAAGTGCCGAAGTCTTTGGGGCTTGATACCTACGTATTGCGATGCTTCGCCAAACACTGCTCAAGATTTAGAAAGGTTACTGGAAATATATCAGGAAGATATTGGTCCCAGAGCAGCGGTGGTTCCTAAAGTGCAACGTTGGGTAAATAAATGGAAGAAGGAAGATGTTAGCACTGTTCCTTCGAGTGCCATCGAGGCAATCTGTGCTTGCCATGCAGACATTTATCCGAATGTCTACATATTGCTCACCATTTTAGGCACTCTTCCTGTATCAACTGCTACAAGTGAGCGCAGTTTCAGCACCACGAGACGTCTTAAAACCTATCTAAGATCGTCGATTGGAAATGAGCGAATGACAGGACTTGCACTACCTTCCATACACAAAGACCGCCAGATTGACAGAGAAAAAATTATGAATGACTTTGTTGCCAGCACTAATCGCAGATCTGATTTCGTGCTTTAGCATATTTAAAATTTGTGAAAGGGATTATTTTACTAAAGCGAAAGATTTGAAACGAATATTGTACGACAAGTAACTACTTTGCCCATGGCCCTAAAGGTAGGACCAACACCTAAGAAACTGTACACGTTAACTGCCCGCCAATGTATTCGTGCTATCGCTACGATTCCGTTTGCCGTGACTGCCTGCTTGCAAGAGAAAGTGAGAGATGTCACGTGCTTAGTTGGCCAAATAAGCATGCATGGGTTGCTCCAAGAGCCCCCTGAAGAGCATCTGTCCCTGTCCATTCTCCCATTTCAAAATTTCTACGGCGGCATCTGTCTGCACTTTGCGCAATTATCTGTAAAGTTAGTGATATGTCGGCTAAGCTTTGTTTGCTGCCACTGCCTCGAATATGTTAGATGATACACTAGCAATTCGCAAATGCTTGTGCTGCCTTTTACGAGTATGTGTAGAAACTGTTGTTTCAATTCTGTTTTGGTGATTTAACAAAGGTATTTTGCTTTTGGTATCGACCAACAACCATGTAGGGTGGCTGTGAGATAATTCTACGATCTGTAGTTGTACTGCAGTGCATTTTGCTTGTCTGTGATGTTGAGAAAAGTGCTGTTGATAATATTTCGTGACAAATAATAGCCGACTGAGACACCAGAATTTTCTGGAAGTGGTATGAAGTAATGCTACTATATAACATAAGGGTGCTTTTAAAAACAAAATCTCGGGATACTGAGCATGTTACGAACTTCCACAAACAATGTCAAAATTTTGCAGAGAAGTGCCACACTACATCACATCGTACTTTAACAGATTAACAAAATCACGGTAACGGGGGAAAATGGGCAAAGAAAAACAGACGTCGCGGCTGGACCTGGTCAAGAAAAGTGTTGATGTGTTAAAATTGAAATAGCATATATGAAATAAATGTTATAGCAAATAAGGTAACCTGTACTTTAGTGAGAGCAAAATATTTTTCTCAAAATTTCAGCTCACCTCTTAAAAAATTCCTGCGTGTGCCCCTGGCAATAGGTGGATATATCTCATAAGTTATGACACTATGAATGAAATATTATCTTTTCTAGAACTAAATCCTCCGCTCATTAACTAAACTTATTTTGTTTTTCATGTACCGAACACTTATTGGATTAATGTTTGCTGCTAAACGTATTGTAATCTGTTTATACCCATGTTTCTTCACCCTCATTTGGTGACACCGTGTGTCTGCTGGGACATACATTCATCGATGTTACTCACTCCATTATGGTCCGTCAGCAATTGTGTTACTTCTTCCCGATTTGTGTGGATAAACATTGTTTTCTACCCTTGTTACTTGCTTTTGTAATGAAACTACTTGCTTTTACAATGCAGTGTTTTGTCTTAATGCACCGTTCTCTGCCCTAAAACTCCTATTGTTAGTGACAGTTGGTTTACTCACTGCGTGATGGATTTGTATTGCTGCTTATTAGCTGAGTTATATGAAACAATAAACCAATCAATCAATCAATTATATTGTTGCACCTTATAACTTCTAAGAAATTCTCAAAAAGCAAAACTTGCACGGTTTGCTTACCTTCAACAACGAATTGCACCGAGTTGTAGCTCAAAACAGCAGATGGATTATTTGCTGGATGGTCCTCAACAATTACAGCGACTGCATGTGTCGATGTGCTTCCCCCTCCGTTATAATATATGTTGCATTCTCCCTGAAAATAAAACTTCACACTTCAAAGATTTAAAAATGAGTATATATTTTCATCCTTAAAATGTCAAATGCATACTGCAATGTTTAATTTACGTTGAAGAAGTATGACGCCACATGTCACCAGTTTCATATGAAATCGTAAGTCTAATACCGGAAGCAAGCCAAGTTTCGCAGATAAATCTCAGAACTCCTGGTTACAATTACAGAAAAAAACAAGCTTGAATCAACACAAACATTTTCGTAAACGTTTGCAAAGGCACATCATGAAATAAGCTGACCTATTTTATCAATTACGGTTCGTACATCACAGGTTTCATAAAATGTTTTGGGATTTGCTCGGAAATTTTACACCCAACCTGTGACTATTAAATGCGACAGTCCTTTATGATAAACATAATAATCACCAAGCAATTCAGGTACTGTGAACAAATATTTTGGGAGAAACTTTTGTTACACCAGTGACGTTTTCTATTGTGCTATATCAGGCAGGTTGTTTGTTCGCGCATGGATAAATGATTTACGGATAAATAATCATTGTCTATGAAAATACAATAGTACTTTGAACTTACTAAAACTGTGAAATCTTGCAAAGCTGTGATAGAAAGAACACATACAATTAACATATCTATTTTTTATTATTTCGACGTTATAAAAATAGCTGTTTTCATCGTTCGCAAAATTTAATGGACGGAGCGTGAAATGTTAAATGTCGAAATACGTCCTTGTTTGCGCGTCAGGCCGCACGGTCTGCATGGTCTTTGGTTTGACGTCCCGCGAATAATAAACATTTTGTACAAATTCATTTTAATTTGTGGCTTTTGGGCTATTTTTGTACTTCCCATACTTTGAACTTGTTTTCTGAAATTGTGTCAAAGTTTCAAACTCCACGTGTTGAGTTTATACGTATTTCTACCAGTCAAAACCTTCCAGAAGGAAACACTAACATGAAAACCAAATTCCAATCAACATGTCTTCAAAGAGAATATGTTTTCGATTGAAGTTATGTAGTCTATAGTCACTGCCATGAAGTGCCCGAAAACTTTCTGATAACTTGGAAACATTCATGTAATGCTGAGTACAGCTTAATCATCATTTCAACTTTACACCAACGTGTCTTTTTGCAAATTAGCATTTCTGTTGTTATTGTAAGAAAAACAATTTTTTTTTGTACCATCTGAATTTATTGGAAATCGCTGAATGGAAGCCTTGAGTAGATTCTCTTAGTTTGGTTGGTTAACTGTTTGTGTGTTTTATTTAATTTTATACTTCATGCACTTCACACAGCTGATGATGCCTACCTAGTAGGCAAAATATATACTCTGTTAAGATCATAGTGTTTGATTCTCAGCTGTGAAGAACTGTTATTTTGGCCCTATAATTTAGTATAGTCTAACTTTTATTACAAAAAACGTATTTCTCTACTTCACCACAAATAATATGAAAGTGAGAGTTTTGAATTCCACGGAATGTCCAAATCCATGTAGAAAGCTGTAAACCAGGATAATGTAGGTTTGTAAATACGATTGCTTGAGTGGAACGTCCATCCCTGAAGGAATGAAGCATCTAAATTGCCACTTACTCTGACGGTAAGTGAAGAGGGTTTATGCAAGTTCAGATGAAAGACCGAAAAATGTCTTGAAACAATGTAGGTGTAGTGCTTTTTAACCGTGTGAATGTTTTACCCCAGGGTGAACAAATATTTTTGCAAGGGCGAATGAAAGAAGAGGGGTGAATAAAAGGTGAATTAAATTTCTTTTCCTAATTTTTTGTGTCTTCGGATAACATGCATTTGCTTTGTTTTTTTGCCTACAACATATCAGCACTCCTGAATAAAATGGGGAACTGCAAGCGTTCTAACTTGCGTCTTCGGCAGTCAGCAACTTACCATTTAAAAAAAACGTATTATGCTGCAATTAACTGCGTCAATGTCACAATTGGGATATATTTTACCGAGGATGTCATGTTTCACTCAAGCGAGTGGCGGATTTAATGAAATTCAATCGAGATATGCTAGAAATTTGGGGTGCTCTCTGCATGAGCGTCCTGTGCATAAGCGTAACCATTGGTCCAAAGGGGCCACGCCCCAAAATACTATTGTTTGCTTAATCAAAATATTTGGCCCTTGCCAAAATTTTGGGTTGACTACGCCACTGCTTGTCCTGTTTATACATGAGGAGTGTTCACCGTGAAAACTCAGCAAAAACAAGCAAGGTTTTATTGAAAGGGTGATTGGTCACTTTGGACGAGATCCTAGACCAGCTGTGTCCATCTCGTGGCCCGCATGCGGCTCAGTCGGTTTTGTGCGGCCCAGTTTAGGCTTTCACCGTAGTATAAGTAGCCTACATGCTGATAACCTGTCTTTATTTTGACAATCTTAAATTTAACATTTTTGATGTAGGTGGTCGTCAGTGCCACATTATCGCGCCAGTATTGCGTGCTAGGAGATTTCCGTATGTCCACTGACACCTTGGTGTAAAACGTTTTACTACAGAAGTTTTCTGATTTCTGCCTTTGTTCCATTGGCACTAAGCTTGCCTAGGGAATCACACTTACGGAGTGGTTAAGGGTGCCAAACAGTCGTTACCCGTTCCAGTTAGGATTCAAACGCTTTCAGTGGATTAGCTTAAATTAAATTTAGTTTGCTAAGACTAAAGTAAGTCATTCAATGTTTGGCTCTCATTAATATGTATTCAATGTGTGGCCCTGGTTGAGACAGTGACATAATTTTTGGCTCAGTAAGCAACTGCTGTTGGGCATAGCTGTCCTAGACGTTTGCAGCTCTTGTTTTTAAGTGGACCCCCCCTTGAAAATTTTCCACGGACGTCCATGGCTATTAATAACAGGTAAAACGTATTGGTTCAAGGCTAATAGTACAATTAGATTCGTTGGGCATCTGTAGATCAAAATTATGTGGTTTGCATGAAGGTAGAAACACCTAACATATCTTCAGGTAACTCTTTCAACAATATATTTTCATTAGGTGGTTATGATCTAGGTGAAATGACTAGGTATCATACTTAAAAATCCAATCTCAGATCCTGCATTCGCGTTGTAGCTGCTAAAAATGGATGTCAAATTTAGCTAGAGTTTTGAGGTTAAATTATCCATTTCGATATGGCATCAATATGCAAAAGTATTATTGAAACATAGACGTTGAAACAATAAAAATGAAACGAAACAGAATGATTCAAATATGCTAAGAAACAATCAACTTCTTAAAAGAACTTTTCTTAATGGCTTATTTCCCATCAACTCATAAGTTTTAAACAACTACAGTGGAATTGCCCTACAACGTCACTTCAGGGGACCGGAGAGAAAGCGTCGCTAGAGGCCATGGGTGGCCAACCTACGGCTTGCGGGCCGCATCCGCCCCGTCGACCACTTTGATCCAGTCCCCCAAATATCCGTCCCGCCCCGCCCCCCTTCCACATCTTTTTCAAGCACCACGTTCTCGACTGTGGACAATACCGCAACAGCATTGGCTGTTGCCTGTATTAAACAAAATGGTGTGATTTTTTATTGTTATTATTGTACTACAATACATTTTAAACAACCTATTTTTGCATAGATTACGTGAATCGCACTGTATCCGGCCCTCCAATGGCGAGGCTGTCGCGAATTCGGCCCTCGGATTAAAAAGTTTGGCCACCACTGTTATAAGCAAACAGACCTTATAGCCGAACTACAATAAATCGTTCTTAAACTGGCGTTTTAATTCAAGACCAGAACCTGGCAAGTGTTAAAAGTGTTCCTTGATCAGGATTGCCGCTTGCTGTACCCTGCTTTCGTGAATACTCTGATAAAAAAACGTAAACAAGAATTTGAAAACACTGGCAGTTGTATTTACATGCAACACAGAGCATACAGTGGTACAGTATTGCATTGCGTTCTTGCAAAAAAGTCACTAAGTTTCGTTTGTGTTGTTCTTCAGACAGCTATATCTAGAACATGTTGTTGAATTTTTGTTAAAGAATTTTTCCACAGTTGGATGCTACTTCTTTTATTCGACACTCTACTCACTGCTCCACCAAGTCTCGATCAAATTGACTATAGTCGCAACAATCCATAAACAGTACTGTACATTACAGTAAAACATGTAACGATTACCTTCGGCTCTCTGATGTCATTGCCACGTCACACACACGACTCAAGGACTCACCGCTCAAATGCGTTATTTTTCGGTGATAAAAGGTTTGTGTAGCGGCTTCACAGCTGAGCAGAGCCGGATTAAAAGGTAGAGGGGCCCGGGGCAATTTTTACTGGAGGGCCCCTATGACGTAATTCATGACGAAATCAAATATATTTGCATTGAACAAAACCGAAAATACTTGTGGGCTATTCAGTAGCGATTACTAAAACTGGCAGACAGTCATACTTGTAGAGAAATCAGTTGCTGTTGGGGGCCCCTGATACTTAACGCAATATAAGAAGATAGTGGTAGAGTTGTATTCTTGTATCTCTTCTGAATCACGACAATTTTAACGAGTATTTTATTTGGGCTATTAAAATAACATTACGGGGGGAATTGCCCCCGTTCTTCCACTTAATCCGGCCCTGCAGCTGAGCTTACACTTCAAACAGCAAAGAAAACTTGCAACTGTCGCTACAAACGAACAAAATACTCTGCAGGGACCGACAAAAGTGATGCTATACAGAGGCATAACGAGGGGGGCGCAATTCCCCGAGCGCCGAGTCACTATGGGGGTTCGAAATCACTGCGGAGCGCCGAATGGCTGCGGGGGCGCTAAACAGTCCCAACAATGTCACAAGTACTTTTTTCAATACAGTACATTTTCTTCCGAAAAACCTAAGTTTCGAACATGGGTACGCCAAATTTGCTTCTTGTCCCGGGCGCCATCTAACCTCGTTACGCCCCTGATGGTATTGGCGAAGTGACGACATAGCCGAAGTCGTTATAGTCGAACTTGAATGCATGTAAATGATGGGAATTCTGCCGGGTCCGAAGAAAAAGCGTCGTTATTGGCGAACTGACGTTATAGCCGAAGTAGTCATGGGCGAATTCCTTTATATCAAAAACATTCAAGCATTTTAGTGAAAAATTCTACCCCTCCCTGTTTCAAAATAGCATTTACAAGTGCCGAAATAAAGCTATAAAGTTGGATTGATAAGGATGGTTATTCTTAATACCGTGATTGTTGAAAAAGGATCGCTGCTGATATACGGATAATATGCACTTTGCAGTCCACCAGCTTCGTAATATCCATTGCCATAACGACAAGTTGTCAAATCTCCGTCAGCATCTTTCATCGGAATCACAATAGTTTCTGGACATCCAACTATAAACCTATGCAAAGGTAATAAGATTCATCGCATCCGCTAATGAGATTGTAAGAATAGGGAGAATTGAAACCGTACAGCTATAACACGAGAGCTTGTCATGTTGTCCTTTAAAAATTGGTCTAGTACTTTTATAATTACAACGCGTTTCAAGTATGGAATGACTTCCTGTAATCGCACAGTTGATGACTAATACGCAACTGCATTACAATAGATCTAGAGAAAGAGCTAGGTAAATATCTGCTCGGAAAGTGTTAACTAAAGTGGGAGGGTATACAGTCAGTTAGTACAATAAAATAAGAATTTTTAACCTGCAATCGCGTCACATTAGTAATTCTATATAGTGACTAAAAATCCATGCTTGATCACAGGCATGGGACTTTTTCACCAGGCCAACGTCTTGAATTTTACAAGCTACAACATGTTCGGATTCAGTTCGTCCTCAACATAACTAACTAAACGCGACATTTCCGTAACAAAACTATGCTGCAAATTGCAAAACGACCTGTTGTCAGTGCGTTTTGTCCTCGAAGTGTAGTGAACCTTTAAGATGGATCAATTGCGAAAAAATACAAACAAATTTGAAAATTCAAACTACGAAATAAAGATTGCTTTTCACGTCTAAAAATAGGTATCAAATGCTTTCGTGTCATTTTTAACAACTGGCAAACCATTCACTTAACAGATTAATAACTGAAACGTCATTCAGGTTTTTGAACTGATTTACAGGTCAATTGATTTTTAATTAATATCTAATTAAAAATAAGTATTTGTTCAATAAGTGCCGATTATGGTTAGCCTAATCCTTACAAAAACGATTAATCAAAAATTTTTGGTCTTTGTTTCTTCATCCTTAAAGTACAAAGTTTAGTCTACGCTGTGACTAACACTGCAAACAGTCATGAAACGATGTGACTTTACTTGGTTGGGTTGACTAATATCAAATTTTTGCGATGTGTGGGAAATGGTATTTCAAACATGTTTGCATTGGAAATTGTAGATGCGTATATTTTCGCCTTGTTTCTATCAACATACTTTTTCCCACATTCTCAAAATATGAAATTTGCGGTTGAAGTTCCGCATGGTCAAGCAGTTTTATGTACAATCATATTTTTAATATTGCCGTATCGAAGCCATCTTAGATTAGTTGCAAGCAACCGTAGATTTCATACACACTAGCAGTTACTGAGTACACTACAGTAAGTTCTGAACATACAGTATTTACACACAGAGGTTTAGTGCTAAAAAAGAGGTGTGGGAACACCGCCCCCACGTGTTCCCACCCCACTACACCATTGATTTAGGTTAAAGCCGAAGTCTAACACTAAATATTGCTCAGATGCTCTCACATGCAAAAAAACTCTAGTTCTCGCAATCCACTCAAGACAGCTGTAACCTACTCCGCAACAGCTTGAAAACTTCAAGACTAACTACTCTGAAACGAAGACAGCAGAGTTACGATAAATGCGAACAATCATACGAAGGGTGAAGTACGCAAATACCATTGTGGATGTCACAAACAGCAATTACACATCCCTGTCACGGTGCTATACACGAGAAAACTTGTGATTTATTCTTTTATGCTGCTCCAGGCGCTTCACATAGAAAATAAAATGAAAAATCTGCATCTTAAAGTAACGTTACTGTCTCTCCTCGACTCCGCCTTGTTTTGTCCGCTTGATAGCAAAAAAACAGTGTCAGCCTTCCCATTGATTATATTTCAATGGACATTTGAATGCGAATTATGATTTCATTTTTGTGTCGTTTTAGTATTAATTGATTGCAAGCTGTCATTTTTATTTTAAAAACAAATTTGTCAGGTTGCTTTCTTCAGAAGATCAAGGTGGCATGCCCCCATTATACCCATCGTTGCAGCCTTCCTGTTTAGCAGTTGCTTTGATATCTGTATTACATGGACCAAGTCAATAAAAGACAAACTTGTAGCCTAGTCAAACACATGAATTTTGAAAAAATGAATTGAATCATGTCTCTTAGGCTATCAATTAACATTTGTACAAGAAGATAGAAAAGTTTTTCTATTAAGAATTTCTACAGAAAGGTAGATCATTTAAAAAAAACGGTTCATGAAAATCTTTTTCAATGTGCTGTATTCGAAACACCTTCCTAAAAGATTCGATTCTTAACTCTCATTAATTTTACACAGTGAGTTGCCCCAAGCTTGATCAAATTAGATCCAACGCAAATCTATGATAGTGCAGTAGTATAAGTTGAGTTTTTTTTTAATGAATTTTCTCATTTTAAATTGACACGCTTAAAAGTAAATGAAAAAGTTCTTTTTTATTTTAATTTTTCACCAAACCGGTTTTCTTACCTTACAGTTGGTTGCTGGATGGCAACAGGTGGCGTGTTGAGTTCACCGGTATCCGGACGAGGACGGAGGTCAATAAACATTGGTACACCCCAGCTGCCATGGTTAGGAGTGGTAAGGGAAATCCAGCAACACGAGGTGTATCTAAGTTCAAAAATGTGGAACGGTTTGATGGTTTGGAGGATTGACGATAGAGTTTAAGTGATGTTTTTTTGTAAACACTGCAGAAACGTTTAAGTTATCTTTGGGTTACACCAGGGCTATCTATTGGGGTCGTTAAAGTCATTGTCGGCTGCACCGGGTATGTTAGATACGTTCAAAGCTGCGTTAATTTTGACATTTGATTGTGACCACTACGTTGTTGCAAAATTTCCAACATGTTACTGCTTTTCCCTTTTTGTGCTCTTGCATTTTGTGTTTTCTGCTATTAGTTTCTGCTCTGCAGTTTAGTAAAAGTGAAATTTGCTCTGTGAGCCTCACGGAAATTGATCCAGACTAATATTACACTAGCAACACTACACCTAGTAAAAAACAAAGCAACTTCAGCGTTGTACTTTATCTAATGCTATCTGCTCAGTTGAAATTCGTTCACTTCTTTGCTGATTTATCTTTACTGGACCAAAAACCAAATGCTTCAAAATTTTCAAATATTTTGTGAAAAATTGAAGCGCCCAATCTCCAACAGCAGCAACATAACAGACAGTTTGAAAATAAAACTTCAACAGTACGCATAAATGCGAAAGAATGCTGAGAAACGGGGTATATCTAACCGTGTTAACCTCATATGATTGTTTATAAAAGTGGACGTATGAAATTGGTTTGGGAGCGATAAGTGTCATCACATGTTTCCGCGGTGACCAGCCTGCAGCATACACTTGCACGACCGCGCAATGTGGAAAAATTAGCATCCACTATGGGGAAATTTACCCTTCACTCTGAGGAAATGTGGAAAAATTACCCTCCGCTCTGAAACGATTATATCGCCCCCATTGAAAAAACGACCCTTCTGACGTCTAACAATTTGGTACGCAGCATGAATGTAAACTCGGTTTCCGGAACATGTTCTGCTCAATCTACTGTGAAGTGAAAACGTATAGTTGCATAAAATGTATTTTTTCCGTCAGGTCTGTGGAGTCATTACACGCAGAGGTATACCACCAATAGCAGTAATGAACATGGCATTACGTTTGTTATCGAACGATGTTACCAACCGTCATTTGATCGTAATGACACTCCTATCCCATAATACTCCTTTTATTCCTCTGCGTGTTTCAGCTTATTATAGGCCAAGAAATGCTTTGTAACTTGTGACAATGAACTCTTGACTTGTGTGAAATGTAATCCGCCAAAAGCTGTTTTTTCGTATCTAAATTATCGCGTGGCCACAAAACTCAAAACAACTCCGGATTAATGCGCAGAAAGCAATAACAATGCTTTCGAATAGTGGTTCGTAACCTAAGTTCGATGAGGGAGTCTCGGGGCTTCGGCGGAGGTTTGGTGCATGGTTGATTTTGTGTAAAAAACGTATACAGTATCTATGTTTTTGAAAAAATCATATTTTACTTTTCCAAGTAAGAACAGTTCGGTGAATGCACGGGGAAGCTTAGGGATTTAATACTCCCAACAAGGATAAAAACACTGCTGTAGAGTAAACAGTTGCTTAGAACAAATTTGAAAATTTCGAAAAAATCAAATTAAGTGGAACGGAAATAATAATATTTTCTAAAGTAAAAAGGTGTGCCTATGAGGGAACATTGTTGATGTTGATTGTGGCACAATCAATTAGAAATAAATTAGAAACTGTAACCCTTAACATAAAATGTACTGCGAAGCGTGCATGATAGTTTGGAACGAAACAGATTTCAAAACGCATTCAGAATGACATGAAACGATAGCTTGAAAATGAGATATGCCACGGTAATGCCGATCTTTCTCATTCATCCCGAATTTTGCAGATTACTGTCTTCCGCATTTACAGAGCATTACTAGAAATTTATTAAATCGTTCGAGTCGGTTTACTGGTACAGTATGAGCTTGACTCAAGGAAAACCCGGTGTGAAGCAGTAGAAAGTTGTACGTATTCTTTGTTTTATCAAAAAGTCAGGCCAGGCAAACTTGACCAAAACATGTGACTGTAAAACATTTACATGCAACTGATGTTTCCGTAGGGCCGACTTTGGAAAAAATATGGCTCCATGCAAAATCAGTAACATCAGAGTTCAACACTCTCAAAGTTTGGTGCTAAAGCACAACAAGCAGAAACATTCATGTTTTGTGTCGAGCATTTGTGTTTGACGTACCAGTTAATAACCTGTTGGTGTTTTTTGGCCACAACCTAAGAAAGCCATGGCGATATGTGGCGCATTGCCATTTTCATAAACTCAAAAGCACGATCAAATCTCAGAATTTAACATGCTTCAGAGCAGTGGTTCTCGAATGGGGGTACGCTTACCCCTTGGGTATGCAAAGGTGCTCCAAGGGGTATATGAATTTTTAATTGTCTTCATGATGAAATTTTAACGCAAAAATACAGTAATTATAGGTACATTTCCAATTATTGTGTTCATGATTACAGTCAAGGGGTACTTGATAGACAAAGTATTGCCCAAAGGGTACATCACTAAAAAAAGATTGTGAACCACTGTTTTGGAGCAGTGTTTCCCAACTTGTATGAACTCCAGACGCACTAATCCTGTGCATAAATTCAAGTGCCGCACTGCAATATAAATGGTCACAGATTGTTATTTAATTCTGCACGTTACACACACTGTACGTAGATCACCGGATGAACTTAAATTCGATTTTTGGGATGCTCGTCCTGCAAGCCTCACTTTCTTAAATATATAGCACAAAAATCTTTTTGTTAAGAGTTTGGTATCGGTAGTGAAAGTGTGTCGATGAAAGTTTGCAACGCCCTTATAATTCAAAGGGACGCACCAGTTGAAAACCTCTGCTCTAGAGTATCTTCTTAAAATAATTTTTAAAAAATATCACTAAATTTTAAAATGACGTCAAAAACGAATATGAAAATAGTTTGAAGCAAAGTTGAAACTTGAAAAATTAATGAGGCCACCGGTTGGTTTTGTGGAACTCGAAAAATCTTAATCCTTGTCATGATTAAATCGATGGGCCATAAATTTTATTTCCTTAACAAATACATTCTCTGATTCATTTTCAAATTCTCTGTTTCTGTGCCACAGCTGAACAACAACGTTTAACCAAGGCGCCGTGGCGTGTTTCTAATTACCTTCGCCTTTTGATTGACATGTATTCACCGCTTTCCTGTTTATGTACACCTGGGGAGCCACAAACCCACTTTTCAGTTAATGCTGTATTCATGAGAAATCACTGGCAGGACCGCCAGTGCACCTTTCTCTTGCGCAAAGACATTTTAACGCTGAGCACGTGTCTAGACAGGTTGCCAGTGCCTTTGTGTTTCATTCGTGTAATTTTCTGTCCATAAAAATTTCTTTTTTGGTGACGTTCAACATGGTTTCATTTAAATCCTTGATAATCGTGTAGGTGTTTTTCATTGTCGATCGCGTTTCAAAGATATTTTTCGATTTCGCTTGGACGAATATATTACACTGTTGTTCAATATTATTTCAATTTCAGTGAAACATTTACGGCGTGACGCTTAGCGACAGACTACGCAGGTGTGAAATTCGAAAATCTTGAATGTACAGCCAGGCTGTAGCCAGGTTTTAATGTTTGGGGGAGAAAAACATGTTCAGGCGGGCAAGACGTTTGTTTTTATTATACGTTTAAAAGAAACTGCACAAAAAGATGGAGGGCACAACAAAATTTGAGTGGGAACAAAAATTTGGGTAACTGTCCCCGTATTCCCCCGTGGCTATGGGCCTGTGTACAGCCACGCCTGTGAATAGAGAAATCTCAGTTGCGATGTTTTCGACACGTGGACAGAATGCTCCAAGAACGATGGACGAGGCGGGTCTTGTTGGCCACACCGACGGGAAAACGGCTTACAGATCGACAAGGAGGTGGTGATGTAATTAATTCTCCGACCTGGCTTGGTCTCGTATTGGTGTGGAACCAGCGGAGCTATTAAAGGTCGCTGCAAACCATTTGGTATTTCGAGATCTCCTAGGGCTGCTGCCCCCGCGACTCTCCCAAAAGGAAAGGCGGATGTGAAAATGAATGAATAAACGAATTTCGATTTTACTTTAAATCTTATTTTTAGTTAGTTTTGGTTTCACTGTCAATCTCACTTTTTTAATTTGAAACGCTTTTTCGAATTTGTTTTCGAATTTCTTCTAAAAATTGATGATAACGTTTAGCCAATATACAAATATTTACAAACAATCAAGCGCACGGCATATTGGGTCTTAGATAAATGCACACAGTGGTGGCCAAAAGCAAGAACATTTAAGAGTGAGATTCAGTTGCCGATTTAAGAGGCAACTAAACTTTTTGCTTGAAACGTCTAAAATGTAGGCAGGAAATTAGTGGACTTTCTTAGCATGGTAAAACTGCGGGTTTGTTGTCATCATTCACAGTTTTTTTACGATATAGCTATATACTTACGACATTTTACATGAAGATCCGACAGATTCATTCAAGTAGACTGTAGTCTGTCCTGTGATCCACCCATCGTAGGTGCTTCTGTCGGGTCTATACGTATTCGGTACATTGAAAGAGCTGATGTTTCTCGACGTTGGGCTTTCAAGACACTGAAACTGAGCCGAGGGCATGCTCCTAAGGTGCATTGATGTCGTTACTCGCACCTGAAAACAAATAGATTATACATGAGCTTTTTATCCCCTTGTGGTTAACAAGTTTTACGCTGAAGCATTTATATAAGTGTAACCAATAAAACATTTCCCATATGCTAATTCATTCGCAATTGATAAAAGCATAGGCTTCTGCTTTTGATCAATGGTTGTGGTTCTAAAGTTGTTTTTGAAAGTACACTATACAACGTGTTGCAACCTATAAATCAACTCCATGTGGAGACAAAGTAACATCGCAAGAAACACGTACGTTCTCGAAATCATTGTAAAATTTCTTACCAGAAGGTTTCCGTTGCCGTCATTTTCTTGAACACGCCATGCAGTCATTGCACCATGGAAATGACTTGCTTCTACTGCCAACATAAAAAGACGCAGAAGGAACACGATGGCTAAACGCATGTTAACTGTTTCCTATAGCAATTCTGAACATAAAAAGCTATATCTTTAGAAGTATATATCATTAGTTATGTTTATAGGCTTGTGCATATTTCGGTTTGTATTTTCCAACATGCTTACCTATACAAACTTAACGTTATGAAAAATGTTAACATTTTTTATTTTAGAAATAAGAACCTAAAAATTTTCAAAAACGTATTCACACCGTCCCTGCTCAGGTTTCCGACAAAAATAAAACCGTTCGTTATATAAACCAAAATGATCAAAAATTATTCCAAACCATTTAGGAGCAGAGGCGCGTTTTTCAGCAACTCAGCAATCATTCTCAAGCTCATTTGAGCCGAAAAAAACAAATTTGTTGTATTTCGAAACTTTTTTTCGGGAACAAACATAATTTTTCTCAAACAAATGTGGGAGGTACACATAATAAAGACATAAAAACGGCGGGGAAAATGCAGAAATTTCGCCAATAGCCTTTACTGGCGGTCGGTTGAAAATCAAGTTCGTACTCTGTTTGAAGCATGCGGTTTTATATGCAAAAGAAGTAAATTACGTTGAGATGTGAAAATATCTTATTCTCAAGGATATTTGTGAAGTCTTCAAACACAAAAGGTACAGAAGGTAAAAATTTCCAAATATAATCAGGATGAAAATTCCGATCACAAACAACTGAAATGTTGCGCAATACTGTTGCATCCACATGTGCAAATTCGTTTCAACCAAAATAACTTTTCTTGTCACAGTCACACTTCATGAAGCACTTGCCAAATTGGCCTAATATTTTCTTTGTTTTAGACGAAAGGTCCCATTGGCCAAATTGGCGAAATACCCCTCCTGCTCTAAAAATAAAAAAAAACTTATGCAGATTGAGACAGGACTCCCCGATGGAGCGCATAATAATGCAGCTGCTGAAAAAATTATCTTTAAACGTTAAATCTAAGTATTTCAAAAATAGTTTGAAGACTGCGTTACGCATTTGTGCGTGAGAAACCTTAGCATGGTTTTAATGTCTGTTCTCTGTCAATGAAATCAAATACGAATGAAGAGCATTGCTTATTTTTCAGGCAGCGTACGTTGTTATCTGATTGAGATCACTAGCCCTTCATTTTGAAAATACATTTCTTTTTTATTTTTCTGCACTTTTTTCGTGTGTGTGATTCCATGGTGCGTGAGCTTCCGCATGATAATACTTTTGTCTCATAGTAAAAACGACTGATTTTCTCCATCTTCTTGACCTTTCTTCAACTCTCACTCTGGTTTTTGACTAAGCTTAATTAACATTCTTCGACTGTTTCATCGCGAGGAGAAATCTTCTTTTACAGTGGCTGACTGTATAATTGTTTCAATGTAATAAAATGGGCGCAGTACTGACAGAAACCTCTACGTGTAGATTTTCATTTTATTTTAACAGCATGTCGTTGACACACATTTTGGAAAACATGGTAAAATGAGAGTTTGGTTACTCCACACTTTTGCCGCTCAGAGTTTTAACGACGTAGAATGCACCTTTAATTGAAAAAACGTCATTGTAAAATTTTCCTGTCATCGTTTTTTTCTGTTTTTCCTGTAAGTCAAGAAACTAGCTCGGTTGCCAATCATAGCCAAGGAATGTCCTTTTCAGCGTTTTAACGCAAGTATCCTGAAAAATTTAGTACTTTGCGGGTTTCAACAAAGTTGAGCCATCACCTCACAAACTCTCTTTGGAATGTTCTCAGGTAAAAGCGCAACTATTGCTAAGCATATTATTTTGCTAATTCCACTACATGCTTATACTTTACTAGAAGTTATACTTTAGTATTCTATAAGTACGTAGTGTGTAGCAATATCATAAGCGTGCATGAATACTGTAATTGCTAACATCTGCAAAACCAAGATTGATGACACTGCTGTTGCTGGAAACTACAGAATCATTTCTCTAAACACAATGTTTCATTTTTAAAAACATTATGTTCTGCATTTCCTCACTTGTTAGCACTATTTCGCACGCACCTTCACCATTTACCATAACAACAGACTAGCTATTGTTAAACGATTATACTTAGTGTACCTGTGTACATGTGTGGAATTTTTATGAATTAATACATAAATCAGTACATGCAAATGATGGGGCACCTGCACATTTGACTGCTTCACTGTGACCAGATGAGTCAGGCAAAAGAGGACCAAGTCTATAACTATGTGCTGCATATCATGATGAACTCCTAGTTTTTGCCAAGCTAAGGTCAAGCAAGAGTTTTTATTTAAAATGTGTTTGTGGACCACTTCCTACCTGTTAGCTCGTATGCGTGCTTGGCCCCAGTGCCAGTGATCTTCGACACATTCTGGACCTTTGCTGCAAAGATGCTGCCAGAGTGAAACTGTATCG
>Ga0210059_1007443_pt1 | contig 17387 bp, 8 predicted proteins | sample Ectturendosymbi2_FD_188042 | JGI IMG/M metagenome (GOLD analysis project Ga0210059, IMG submission 188042) | Ecteinascidia turbinata endosymbiont from Florida, USA - Sample 2 (SPAdes) (version 2) | ecosystem: Host-associated > Tunicates > Ascidians > Unclassified | place: Key West, Florida...
CCGGGGTTCCGCGAGTGGCTGACATGGGTTCCGCCGAAACAGACCGAATTTGCCTGGGACAAAATTCGCAACCACAGTTCTGTGTTTGTAGCAATATAGACACTTGGATCATTGCATGGGGTTCCACGAGAAACGCAAACAATTGGCGAAGGTTCCTCTGCAGCAAAAAGGTTGAAAAACACTGGTCTACGGGTTTGCAATTGCATAAAAAGTATCAAAACCACACGGCCATCAGTCACTGTTGCTACAGCTTTTTACACGCTTCATTATGGTTCAGTCAGGGGCATTAGTTTCGAAAAAACGCATCCACTCATCTTCGTGTTGCAAAATAATGATGCAGATCTGCTGCAGTACTGCGGAGCGGAATCATGGACTACACCGGCAACCAGGGTTGCCAGGTCCTGATGGACTAATATGCCAAACCGCAAATCAAGATATGCCAAAGAGCTTCAAAAAAACGCAAAATTAGCCGAAACAGGCCAATGGCTGTCGGTTTTGTATTACCCGAATGAGTAATGGCAAAAACGGCAATGTTGCTATGAGGCCAAGCCAAGAAATATTGCATGTAGGCTACAGAGTGGTCCAAAAACGTGTATCCATTGTTGATGAAGTAAAATAGTAAATAAATAAACAATTGTTATTCTGTAGAAGTACCATCTCCTCTTATAGAAAATGCTTACTAAAAACAGTAACTATAAACGTTTGAAACAATAAAATGCCGGTTGTGAAAATACAAATATGCACCGTGCCACAGCTTTTAATTACTTGAATGTGGTGTACATGTTACATATGCTACTATTCCACAAAATATCTATTACAAAATGCAGTCACAGAGAACCCACAGAAATAATATCAGTGGTTCCAGGTTCACATGAAGCAAATGCGCCAAATCGCTAGGCAAAAGATGCCAGATAACTGTAAGAAATGCCAAACAGGCTGAATAAATGTAAAAGTTGAAGCTCAAAGCACACACGATTTTAAAAATGCTAAGAAAATGTTTGCCAACACCATTTAAAAAAGGCCAAAAATATGCCAAACAGCATTTTCTCATGTCAATCTACTTCAAATAAGACCAAATTTCTGGAATATGTCATTAAAAATGCAAACGTTGCAACTCCGCTGCAACAGCACTGAAACTGCTTGTCGCTTTGGAGGCTTCTAGAATCTTAAGTGCATCAGTTATACGTTTTCCATATTGCATTCCTATTTCACTACTGCCTTTTCTGGCAAGGCTGCCGTAAGACATTAAAGAAATCAACTTATAACAAAAACAGACCAATTTTGCACAGACCTCCTGGATCCCCCACTATTTGGGAGTGTTGAAAACTTCTTTTTAAAAACGATACGTAATCAACATAAAAGTTCTTTAAGCAGCTAGTTTTCTGCATGGAAAATGCTTCAGGATCTGTTGCATTATCTGGTTAGCTAAAAAGAAGATTTGAATCAAATTCAAATGAAGGCTATATGCTTACATAAAAAGTATAAAGACCGAAAACTACAGAAGCGGATTTTATAAAAGACTGTTCGCAAGAGCTCAATCCCTGAATGTCAGATATACATTTATGGCTAGATATTACTGAAGGCCTGTGGAATCTGGCAGTTTTTTCTCTACGTTTCGAATTTCTGATTAAATAATTAGCAATAAACCTGAGCCAGTCGTATTTGCATTCTTGAACACGAATGAGTTGGTTTGGTTGTTCAGTCATATTGCAATGCTTATGTAACAGGATTAGGCATTGGATCACCACAGCCAGGGGCGCAACCAGCTCTTCATTTCTGGAGGGCAATTTTCATGAAATTTAATTGGATGACGTCATCGTGCTTATTCAATCGTGGTACAACTTTTTCGCAAACGGTCGCAGATAAAGTTATCTTCGCAACATTTCCGAGAGAACTTTTCAGGTTTCAATCAAGATGCAGAACGAGCGATCAGGACAGAGTAAAAATTAGTATCCTAATACAAACACCTGGTTCCGTACTCAACTAGTCCAGTCGTGGCTTTAGATTCGGAGATGTATTGGCTACTAGTAAACCTGCCTAACTTTTCATCTTGTTTTAACCAATTCATCAAATCAATTATGCAGATTTTTGAAACTTCAATTGAATATATTTGCTGTGCGATAATTTCTGAAGATGATATTGCGAGTGGTGAAGTTGTCAGATACAAGAGACTGGTATGAATGTCAGGATATATTTCATCATTGATGCTATTGTTTCAATCGTAGATACGAGAATTTGTCTGCCAACTGAAACATTCTTGAAAGAAAGGCAGGCAGGAATGCAACTTGAACTTTAGTACGAATGGTTGGGCCAGGCTCGCCACCAGATGTGAGTGGGCATCGCCACTTTTTTCAGGACTACCTAAACAATGCTAAATAATTTTTGAAGCCATGTTGAAATTCGAATTTCCCTTGCAACGGTGCTAGGCGGTGAAACCTCAGCAACGGTTAGACAGTGAACATAAAACGCAAAAACTCCTTTGCTCCACTGGTGTGACAACAATACATTTATTGTCACCGTTTCGAGAGTCTAAGCAAGCCCTCTTTCTCAGAAGATAGGCAAGAAAAAAAGCAAAGCGTACACAGACACTGCATTTCTGAAAATTTTCAGAATTAGAATAAAAATTTTTCATGATCAGAATATAAAATTTCATCGTTATTCTTTGAAATCTTCTGCAAATGTCAAAATTGCTATGCAATGTTTTGAAATTTTCGGGGGAAAAATGCCCCAAATGCCCGCTCCTGGTTGCGCGCCTGACCACAGCAATACCCAACTGTGGAAGCTGTGAAGTGTGCAACAGAGGTAAGCGGATATTGATTTTTTAACTCCTGATCCATATCCGAAAAAATTTTTGCATATCCATATCCAATCCTTATCCGACAATTTCTGAAATTTCGTATCCGTTATCCATCCGTATCCGATTGCGACCTTGGCTAAATACGCAACAAACAGGCAGTAGTTATAAGTCCACCAGTGGACCTTCATTTTTGACAACTTATTCATCCGTCACCTGTAACATGACACTAATCCGTTACAAGTGTGCAGTAGACTGCACTACGCTTGGTAAAAACGTAGTAAACCTAAGCCTAACACTTTAAACCTGAACCCTAAACCTAAGCCCTAAACCTGAACCCAACCCCTAAACCTAACACTAAAACCTAAATCGCAAATCTGATCACAAAAGTTTGGAAACTTTACAGCAGACGTTTTTAAACATCTTTTAAAACGTTTTCAAAACGTTTAAACGTTTCGTTTGATAAGATGTTTAAAAACGTTTTCTGTTTGCTGGGATGGTACCATGAAAAGTGCAACCACTACTACTAAAACGAAAGGTGCCTGATCATGGCCAGAGTCATCACGAAAACCATTTACACAGTAAGACACGTCTACATAACTATCATGACAGTGCTGCTAATGTTGCAAACTCAACGTTTTATTCTAACCGTGTCACCACCAGCAGACCTATAGCCACTTCCAAACAAAAACTGTCATTTTGTGACCCAATCCATAAAAATAACATCACATGTTGTGCACTTTCAATCGGAAAAAAGAAACATAGTGTGTATTTTGCCGCCAGAGGTATAGCCCTGCTGTGGTCACTTTTCCATTTGAAGTGTATGTACCTGGCTTTGCCCATTTATTAAACTGAGCTCGTGGCACTAGCACTGGGTGCAATGAACCTGGTCGAGTGGTAATTCCTGCTGTGCGAGTGGTCGTTGTTTGGGCTCTCGGCATGGTTGTTTCGGCTCGGCTAAGAGACAACTCTTTTTATGGGAATACTTTTGATGTAAGCTGCAGTACTTTTAATAAGTTTTGAAAATCAGACTCAGGTTTGCCATTTGGGTTAGCGTTTTAGGTTATGTGGCAAAGACGATCCGCTAATCCAAGGATATAGTCCTTGTCATGTGACCAATTCAACCAAACCGGTTCAGCTAATTGCAAAAGAGCTCCAGCATTCAATCAATTGGTAAAATAAAGAAAATATATTTTGTAACTTTGAGAGATCACAGTATGAAATATACTAAAAGCATGTAGCTTACAAAAACTAGAAACTCAGACTCTCTTTTAACAAAGGTTGACTGAATAAAACTTTAGGTAGAATGTTCAAAATTCTAACCAAAAAAATGTTGCTTTAATGCTGAAATAGACCGGGGGTGACCAATAGGTCGATCGCATCGACCGATTGATCGCTGAGTGTCACTTGGTCGATTGCGCCTGATTTTGCATTAGGTTGACAAGATACCTAATAAGAACATTTTTCAGTCAATATTCCAGAAAGTACATAAAAAGTATCCATCAGTTGGTTGGTCACGTATATTCTTTGGTGCCCATTGCAGTGGCCGACCATAGGCTAGCTCGGCAGACTATTGCGTGCCATTCATGATGTAGGCATAACAGACGCTTTGCCTTCAGTCTGTGCATCAAAGGCGATGGTGCACTGTATTTGTACATGTGATACTCAACTTTGGCATATGATATTGTATTTGTGGCTTTATTACCAACCGGTCGATCGCGAGTTATCAATAAATTTACTAGTCAATCCCAGTCATAGACAAGTTGGCCACCATGAAATAGACTATTACATTAGCCTACACAACACACACATGCGATTCAGCACAACAAACAAAGCAGCATACCAGCAATATAAGACCAGCTTACTAGTTCCACTTGGTCGGAAAAAATTAACAACAAAGTAACCCGAATTACCATTGATGGTGATGAGTGCAGCACACACTGTCAGTATAAAAACCATAGCAAAGAAAACACTGCCACCATCATTTGTGAAATCTTGAATCACTCACAGGAAAATTTCGTTATAGAAATCAAACCAATATCCTGATCCTGATCCAACTTTTTTCAAAAATGAATATCCAAATCCAATCCGGATCCGAAAAAATCGGAAGTATCCTGCAGGATCTCCAATCCTGATCCTGTCCATGCTCACCTCTGGTGTGCAAGTGCAGCTGCACTTGTCAGCAGTATAAATCCGTATTCACTGAGTCTTGCCATCATAAAAATAAAAATTATGAAATTTAATACGAATGTTTTCTAACAGAGTATCGTTAAAGTTGATAAAAGTAGTAATATCTGTGTGTACTACAAGTAAGGAAGATAAACAAAATATTTAATGTAGATTGTTTGCAGCAGACGATCGTAGCAGATCAGACACTGCTTGAATTTGTTCCTGTGCAAGTTGTCCTCGTCTGTGGCGAAGTTCGATGGGAATGTCCTTCATGACAAATGAGAAGGCTTCAAGAGCGGCCTTGGCAATCGAAAGAACAACCGTTGGATATTTCTCGGCATCATAGGCTCCTTATGCGCTATAGGTCTGGATTTTAGGTGAACCTTTGTCCGTCGTTGCGTTGGCGCGTCTTCTCATAAATGTTGCTAGCATTTCCATAGCTTCCGTGATTCCTGAACCTTTCAGAGCGCAACACTCCTAATGACAACAAAACGTTTTGGAAACAAGTCTTTCCTCGATTTTCTATAATAAAGTCTTATAGCCTACTGTAAACATGCATCCTTTGTTTATTCAAGAGTTATACACGATTTCATGATTTTGCTCTTCAGCAAGAGCAAGAGTTGCTAGGTACTGGAAAATGTGGGCTTGAACCATGGGCGTCCGCAGAAATTTTTCCAGTGGGGGGCAGCGTCGAAATTTTGCTTATCATTTTCAAGCTACTGACGATGCAATGTAAATGGACGTTCACACAAAGCTTTACCCTTTCTACACCGCAACGAAAATGCTCCACGTTGCAGTAACAGTTACAAAAAATGCGCTTCGTTGGCAGAAATAGCAAGGTATATTGTGATAATTTACAATTTACACAATACGTTATCTGCAGAATGTCAACGCAGGGTACTTCTTTTAAGTAAGTAATGCCATTGCCTGCAACGAAACCACAAATTATGGCTTTATTTTACCTAGCAAGCAGAGCCACACCCAGACATAATTTTCGAGGGGCGCCATATTGTTGTAGCTTGATGCTGTACCTAACAACCGAACATGTCTTTGAAAATTCGGGGTGGGGGCAATTTCCCGGTTGACCTCACCCTGATTGCTGGATCTGCTAGAAAGACTTTCTGCGTCACTTAGAAACAAGAGCTGCAAATGTCTGGGATCTCGTCCAAAGCAATCAATAAAGCGTTGGTTGACTTTGCTAATTTTTTAACGGTGAACGCTCATCATGCACAAACCGGACAACGGGAGAAGTAGATCTGTATGTTGACACAACTGCGGACAACTTACTAGAATTAGAACACCACGCAGGCTTTACAAATTCAGAATATGTATTATGAAAACTCGCTACAGCAAATACAGCTTTGCACTCAGTATTAACTCAGGTGTCGGAACCAAACCGATTAAGATGTATTCCCACAAGCCTGCACAGACGTATTCTAGCAAGCCGCGTAATTTCATACTGTGTGGAAAAGAAGCCTGAGTAAGTGTATTTTGACACTCAGGCACATCGGTCACACTCGAACCAACAATTGATTTTTCGAACTTGTGGAAGCATTGCTACAGATTCTTTCATGTTTTTTTTCGCACAGTATAAATGTACGCAGTGGCGATTCTAAGGGGAGGGGGCCTGGGTGGGCCATGGTTCTCCCAGGTTTTTGCTTGGCCCCCCGTTTGGCCCCCCCAGTTTTTTCTTAATTTCCCGTTTATGTTCGTTTGGTTGACATATGCACGGTTGCCAAATGCATTTTGCAAAAACACCGGCCATTTTGTCAACAGCGCCAGACCTGAGCTGTGTCGTAATTCGTAAGCAGCACAGGGAAAACAGAGACATTCAGTATTGTCAAGCCACAATTTAACAATTTGCTATATTTTGGCTGATTCGTTACATTTCGGTGTGTGTGTGACGTGTCAATCGCACCAAGGACTGCGTCAATAGCAGCAAATAAACTTCGCTGAAGAAACTGTCCTGACAAGATTCACTACAAAATTCATTATCATTTCAGAAATTCAGCGTTAGTTCCTTTTGAGTTGCGGCAAATGATTTTATGTTCACAATACCGGCCTCTGCTAAATTAGCAGTAAAATACCGGCAAGGCCAGTGAAATACCGGCCATCTGACAACCCTAGACATGTGCAGCAGATAACTTCCGGCCAGCAATGTTTTAAACGATAATTTAGTAACCCTCTTGCCTGCATTCAATATTTCCCAAATGCATGATGAGCTGTGTTGTTGTTTTTGATGGTCGGGTAGCTAGAGTTGTTTATGACGACACACACCAGTACTGTAGTAGATGCTCGCATCCTGCGTGAAATTTGGTCAGACCGCGATCGTGGTGTGGAAAAATTCAGTTCGAAACTAAGAAACAGGCGCAGAAATGGGAAGATTGATCTTTCGTGCATTTCAGTGTGAGATGGAACTGGATAATACAACTGTCAGCAGATTGTTGCTTGTCCCAGTAGTAAATGTTTGTGAAAGCATTAAGAATTGGTTTCAGTTAATTTATCTCAATTTATCCTGGCTGCAATATTGCGTTCTGCTGCTTTGCGTATGACTTCGAAACATCTTACGTAAATGGTTCGTAACCAGTTTTAACTCTACCCACACATGTCCTGCAACCTCAAAATTTTGGACGGATTTTCTGTAATGATTCAGAAGCAATTTTTTGCGTAGGCTATTTCAGCTCTTTACCAGGAGGTCAAATATTTCTATCAGAAAAACACTTGAAAGAATTCGCAGATCATATTCATTTAGTGAAAATGATTTAAAATTTGAAATAACTTTGGCAAAGAATTTGCTTCGGAAGGCGTTGAAACTGCCTATATCGCTCGAATAATTTTTATCTTTTATAGCTACTTGAAAAGCTGCGTTGCGTTGTTACTGGTTGCTGTAACTCTTCCCATCACCAGTGCTTTACGCGAGAGAAGTTTTTCAAAAATGAAATTACTGAAAAAATTTCCCAGAAATTCTATGACCAGTGAAAGATTGGGTAACGTTGATCTACTTTCAGTTGAAAGGGTACGAGCTGAAAAAATAAATTTAGATGATTTCTTTCATTGATGAATTTGACAGTCGACATGACAATCGAAGGATTAAGTTACATTGAGTTGATAATAATATAAAACTCTAACGTAGCCTGTGCAGGAATCTGTGAGAATCATGTTGCTCATTGTCTATTTGTCTGAATCATCAGTGGTTTAGAGGAGCGTTTCTTAACCTTTTTCTACCTCAGCACCCCTTTTGGTCACGCCTAAGCAGTCCAGCACCCCCTAGCATTGGCCAACACTTTTGTCCAAACGTATTCCTTTCACCTTTGACCGCCACACATGTGACCTTCCCCAGCACCCCCTGAAATTGATTTCAGCACCCTCTGCGGGTGCTAGCACCCCAGGTTAAGAAACCATGGTCGAGAGGTAGTGCGTGTTTCGCGTATGACAAGACAGTCATAAATCAACGCAGGGTTGAAAACTCAGCTTTTGATAATCAGTCAGAGGAAAATTCAGTGTGAATTATAAAATGAACGACTTTGTTGGGAATATTCAACTAAATACGTTTTACGCCTGCTGTTACATCTTGCTGTCAGGTACACGCCGATGCACACCTATCTGCGGCGCTGCTATGCTACTTAGATGCAACTGGTGCCGAAACCTCACTGCTGTTAACTGCAGACTGCATTGAATAGTCTTCACCCTATCCATGCTGCACACTCGTAATAGTAGTTGCATAACATTGTTGTGGTTATACCACAATCACAAAATGTCCATAAGCTACCACGAAAAAGGATTAATCAGTAGTCACCAAACCGTTGGAAGATGGTTAATTTTTATGTGCTTTGTAATAAGAATATTTTGACAAAACTAGTTGGCTATCAACAGCCTACTGGTCTCTGTTTCATGATGGAATTCGTGGTTGGAACCATTTCGCTTTCATGTGAATTGTATTCACTCTCTAAAGCTGCTTTCATTCATGTGAGGCCGGCAAAATTGTGAACGGAAAACGGTATTTCGATTTACATGTGCAGTGCTGTGGAAGTTGCATGGTCAGCATAGAATTTTCGAAGTATCTAATTGTATCTAATTTAGTACACGTGTGTGATAGCAGTACACGTGCGTGATTGCATCTACAGTGGCGTTTAGATGTCTCTAGTGAATAATAACGCTAGTTCATCTTACTAATGATATTCACAAGCCTATGTTGGGTTTGATAAGGTTAATCATAGTAACTTAATCTTCAAAACAATGAAAAATCACCATGCAAGATAGATATTTGTGTTGCCCCCCCTACTTTTTCCTTGGCCCCGCAGTGCCCCTCCCCACTTTTTTCATTCCAGAATTGCCACTGAATGTACGTGGCTTGCATTACCTGCCAAGTCTGCGTTGAACAGTGCAACAAAACGCCTGCTACCGTGACATAAAACCTTTGAGGATTTGTTGCCATGCTATTGTTACACAATAAAGACCAACAGTAGAACAATCTGCTCGCAATTTTCGCAACCCGCCTCTGCAGGTACGGGAGGGGACATGAGCGAACCGCACGCTTGTTATCACTGCATGACACAATAACTGTGAACCTGGATCTTGTGCAGTGTGAGTGTCATCCGGGCAAATGAACTGTCATTGCAATAATTTTTAAATCAATTAATCGGAATTAAGCTGCTGACTTAAGGTTTTCCAGAAAATTTTGGTCCCTAATTGCAATTTCCAGAGGGGTGGGTAAATGCCGTTTTTATCGCTTGCGGACACCCATGCTAATTTAATCATACTTCCTCTTCCGAATTTTCTTCTGCAGCCCAAATAGTAACAGTTGAATATAAACTTATCATTATATTATGGAGCACACCGAAATTGCTGATGAATTTATCACTTCAAAAAGCACAGATTTAACGCGCTTTTCATAATTGAACCTACAGACACCCAGGTCCACTAAAAAAGCAGATGTGGGTCGAAAAAAACGCAGTAGGAGTCTTGGTCACACGCGGAAAAACACCTACAAATGTAACTTAAACGTTTGAAAATTTTTGCCGTGTCGCTGTTACGCAATAAACACCAAAAATAGAACAATCCGCTAGCAAGTCACCGAACCTGCCTCTGCAGGCAAAGGAGCGGACATGAGTGTACTGCAAGCTCATCATTGTATGACACCAGAAAAGTGAACGTGGCTCTTGCGCAGTGTCAGTGTCATAACGCCAAATAAACTGTGATTGCAGCAACTAAATCAATTCAATCGGAACTTAGCTGCTAACTTCAGGCTTTTTAGAAATTTTTGATTCTCAGTCCCAATTTCCGTGGGGGCAAATGCCGCTTTGCCCCCCTGCGGACGCCGATGGCTTGAACAATGCTTCCAAAGTTATGTCAAGAGAGGCGCAGATGATTTTTTGACAATTGACAAAATTGGGGTGGCTTAATATTTTGTTAGATTTACAGTAGTAAAAATGTTTGGGATAAATGTTAATTACACAGCAACAAAAACTCATTAACATTAAGTTGCAATTCATCCCAATCTGCGCTCTACCCTAGTGATGAAAATAAACTGGTCTGCTTGAATTTGAATCCAGTGTAATCTGTTCTGTACTTAGTTTTCGTTTTGCCGTGATCACTAGAAAAGATAACTTCATTATACTCGCTTTGGAGTGTCACGTGTGGTCTTCGGACACCAGTGGCGTATCTATGCAAAATGGCGCCCATGGCAAAGTTTAAATGTGCGCCCTTTTTAATAAATTAAATGCAAGATATAGGCACAACTTTTACGAAAGATAAACCATGAAGAAAATAAATGTTTTCAAACAGAAAATATGTATTAATTTTTTATTACAACATTTCAGCAAATAAAATATGAATTATCCTTAAGGACCATAACATTTCTTCTGTATTCATTTATGTAAATTATAAAGAATATCAAAACATTCAAGTAATAACGTTATCATAATTTATATATAGTACTGGCTGACGAAATTCTAAATCTTACAAAAAATCCCACAAGGTATTGCAACTGCAAACCGTAATTTGAAAAACACATTCAATTTCGATGGTACACTAAGTACATGTATTGCTTGTGTTCGAAAGACACAATTCCATTTAAACATTAATATATCCAGTCTTTTCTTGTTTAAATACTACAACACACGCATTAAAACAACACTTTCCGAGCCTTTATTGAAGCAAACTCGTCTATGATTTCATCAAAGTCAGCTTTCTCTGTTTCGTCCCGATCTCTAATCATCAAAGCTAGGTAACACAACCTATCCTGAGGTTCGGAGGTCAGGGTCGTGGCCAGCGGGAGGGGGCAGCGGTACCCGGCCCCCCTATTTAAAATGCGTGCCCCCCATTTCATGTTTGGCCCCCCGGTTTCTGCGTTTCTGCATACATCCAATATTGTATTTTAAAAATGTATCCCCCCCTCCTGTTGCGAAATTCTGGCGACAGGCCTGTCGGACGTATGGAAGAATCAGTTTCTCTCAGCTTCCAATAGATGCTGCCATGGTCATGGTCAGCATTATTTGCAAAGCAATTCGAAGATTTGAAAATACGTTTCATCACCATATTCAACTATGAATGTCAGGAGGTCTTCAGGACGCGAAAATGTTAGATTGCACGACCTGATACTGCATTTTGCAATCTAGAATCTCCTCGTATAATTACTTGCCATCTACGTCTGAACTGTACGAAGCTACTTATTTCTAACACATATATTTTAGTTTTTCACAGTCAGCACCGCAACAAAGGGTTTGGACATCGAACAGAAAGCCAAATTTGGAAAAAAAGGGTAGCTCTAAACAAGACTAACAAATCTCTGCTTTCATGAATTGCCATTTTTTCTCAGTTGCTACGGTAACGATAATAAGGGCTGATGTCTCGAGGACTAAGGTTCTCTTCCTTAGTCTGTGGACTAGAGAATTGTGTTTAGCTTGTTATCGACTAGTGGCCATCGAAGAAATTTCTTGAAGTCCGAGTGGGCTGCAGCAGTAATTTGTAAATGTTAGGAGTTCAACAGCATTTACATGCGTAAATGTCAGATTCTCAAAGCCACTGACTTAAGCTAGTCCCAACCAGATTCTGACTAACATCCCCTTGCCTGAAACGCAGCAGCACGGACTTCCTTAAACTTTCTTAAAGCGTCAAAAGGACGCGGTCTTGTAGATTTGGCAAGCGAGCGTTCTTGTTTTGTCACAATGTCTGACCGTCGTGTTGTGTCACAATACCACATTGTCATAATACAATAGTTGGTGGTACTGACGCAACAGACCCGACGTAATGCATTAGATAAGGGCGCTGTGCTGATGCAGCTTTGTGATTAATGGTCGTAATGGGGTGCAAGATAGAGGTTCAAGAAACTGTAAATAACAAATTTTATTTTTGCCAAGCATTTCCGCGGCCCGTGCCATACCCTACCTAGATACGCCACGGTCAGGCACCCATCTCCGCTTACTCTGTTCCGTGGGGATCGCGATTACTTTCGCAGTGAATGTGAATGCTGCACTGAGAGTAAGTCAATGGCACACCGCTCGTGAAGTTTTCCCTTGCACCCATCCATTCCCGACCACGAGGTTGGACAAGACGGAAGTACGCCTACCGTTTTTCAAGTCTTCGGTATAATCCGACCAGGATTCGAAACCAGCTTACCACCATGTGTGGCACGCGCTCAGTTGCCTAGGCCACGAAGCCGGTTGCCATGACAAATATGAACAAGTCAAACTTTGTTAGGAGAATTGCAGCTATATCACGTTGGTACAGCTGAAAACGTTTAAACACATCTGAAAATTGTTGGCTTGACAGATCATATAGTTCAGTATGGGCGTTGGAAGGATTTTTTTCGGGGGGGCAATAATTTTTCCAGGGGGTGGCCACAAATGGTGAAAATTCATTTTACCACTCGAAAGTAAAACAAAAACCTTTTTTTGCTAAAAATTTAATGGGAAAATTGATCAAATTTTAAAATCCAGGGGGCAAGCCCCCCTTCCGTTGTCCTTGTAGCCTAGTATGGAGCAGCGCTTGTGTAAAATAGTTGCTGTTATAGCAGGGCAGACAATCAAATGAAGAGATTAATTATGCTACTTTTGCGGCGCAATGGCAACAGAAAAAACATAGCTTGTGCAGCACGAACAACTAAGAGTTTTACAAATTTACGGTGCTATAAAAACTGGTGTCACCATCATTGATTTGATAGTATCATGCTTGTGTTAGGTATCATTTTATTTTCAAAGCACTGTTGGTATTGTAATAATATTCAACTGTCATGACAAAGAGCATGTGGCTCATTAAACTGCATAGTTAATTAATTCAGTGGTATCTATTGCTGCCAATTTTAGTATGCTATAGGCTTATTTCAGAAAAAAGGAAACAAAATGAAAAAAGATTTTGTGTCATACCCATTCTTAACCTTTACCTAAGTGCAGCGTGAACGCCATTGTAAATGCTACACATTTCTGCATTGCACTTGGTAAGTTTGATGGTGTGGAAAGGTTAAATATTTACTGTGCAGTAATGAAAAAAAAATTTCTGAAAAAGGTGAAACTATTCGTTTACAGCAGCATGAAGGTTTGAATAGCTTTGATGAGGCAGAGTGTTTGCATCGACGTTTTCGTGTTTCCAAATATTTTATTCCTATATTAAACGGAATAAAAGCTATCATTGTTGGAAGGTGTTATTATGAATTGTAACGACCAGTAGAAGCATGCAGAAAAGCAGCAACAGTTTTACATGGTTTTGATTGCTGTACAACAACATTAAACAACTTTTGCAACCTGCAGTTCTTTGGTTACATCCAAACGAAAAGTGTTAAAAGAGAGGATGTATTCAGAATTTTTAAATATACAAATATAGTACGACCATAGTTTGCCAGTATTTTCGCTATTAGAAGCGTCTACTCGTCTCCACACAATTGTCGTAAAAATCAATAGAAATTATGTTTTCTGGAGTAGAGCCAGTTGTGTAAATATAGAAGAGCAGTAGTGGATTAAAGAAGATATGGTGAAACTGAAAAATAACTTGCAGTTTACACACAGGGCGGCGAGGACAGCCTTTGCTCAATGCACAACTACTCGGTGTGTCACTATTGTTGAGTCACGGCATGACTCAGTGCTGAGGAAGCAAGGTGGAAGAGCTGGACAACGTAACAAACGATGATCATTTTCCAATTTGAACACCGTGTCTTTGTTTCTAAACACACGAATGCTCGTTGGTAGCGACATCATACAATCATAAATTCGTGTTTGCCATCACTAGAGCGGTCTAATGTGCTTAATGTGCAACTAGGTTGAAACGAACTGGCTGGCCTGAAATATTGCTGTGATTGTAAACAACTGATGCGACACCAGGCCACCTACCAAAAATGTACATTATTAATTTCTTGTACGGGTAAGCACTGGCAAGGAATTAAAGAAGCGTGAATCTCAAAATATCACGGTGAAACTTGATTTACCAAACTTAGTGAGAGATACAGTATTTTAAGACAAAATAATGGAACAAAAAATGATTTGACAAAGATATATTGGGCGTTTTGAGAGCAAGATTCATCACCAGCAACGTCAAACTTTCGAAAGATCCGTTTTATTAATCAGCATTCAATCTTCACTGACGTACAGACGGTAAAAGCAGTAGTTTGTTGAAATGTTAAATAGAGTTTTATTTAAATTATTGGTTGTTGCGCTACTGTTGCGCTGTCCAGGAGGGAAACACTAAATCATCCTTAAAGTCAATTATTTCTGAGGTCCCCCAGGGTTCGATTTTAGGCCCTTTGTTCTTTTTATTATTTATAAATGACTTACCAAACTCAAGTTTCATGAAAAGTGTGCTTTTTGCTGATGATGCAGTTTTAGTTCAGAGCGACAACAATCTGGGAAAATTACAAAACTCGGTTAACCGTAAAATGACAAAGGTAGTGGATTGGCTAACCGCAAACAAACTCTCGCTGAGTATTTCTAAAACAAAATATGTGTTAATCACAAGTAAACACGTAAACACAGAATCTTTTGCAATATACGCAAACGGTAATCGTATTGAAAGAAGTTTGATTGACAAATACCTTGGTGTAATTGTAGATGAAAAACTGACGTGGAAAGATCATTGTAAACAGTTGTGTTCTACTATATCCAAACATGTTGGTTTAATGTATAAACTTAAACATTATGTTAATAACCAGGCGTTACGTATGTTTTGTTGTATCACAGCTTAATAAACTCACGAGCACAGTAAGGGATTATTGCCTGGGGAAGAGCAGCTTCATGTGATGTTTAAACACAAATGAAATTGTGACTAACAAACTTACTACCATTTATAAAACGCAGAAAATTCTCCAACTAAAAGATATATACAACCTTAAAGTGAGCAAATTATTGTACAAGTATGCTAACTCCCAGCTACCGGCTACATTTATCAATTATTTTAAACTCATTACACATGTTCATTCGTATAATACAAGACAAATCAACGTCCGAAAAGTTGCTTTACCAAAAGCACGTTCAAACTCAAGTGCTAAAAGGATGAAGGTCAGTGCAACAGAAATCTGGTCAAAAATTCTTTCAGAAATAAAAAATAAACAGTGCTTGGCACTTTTTTCAGCGGAATACAAAAAATATGTATTGCTTAGCTACTAGACAAATTGTTTGTGTTCTTTTTGTTGGTGTACATAAAACAGGTGCGTCGATCTAACTATTTTAACGCTGTTACAATGGAAACAGTCGAATCAAGAAGTATCGCTGTTATATCATACTCAGTTTGGCTTCTGGTGTGTTCACTAAAATTGGTCGCAACAAACCCTTGTATGAAGCAGTGGGGTGCCTTTAGTCTACCAGCGTAAAGCAGCCTACTGAATTGCAAACAAATTTCCGTTTTCACGCGTGACACGCGACGTTGGCTGTAAAGTCTTTTCCGTAATGTATGTTTGCACGCCTAGTTCTCAACCTGTTTAAAATCCCGTGACACCATTGTAATGCTGCACTAGTTCATAACTTTTGACCCATTTCCTCTCTAGCTTTCATGAATATTTTAAGTATGTGAAAACAGCAAATATTCAATGTGACAACGACAAACCATTTTCTTCTGGTGACTTGCTTGCCTACAAAGCATCTTGCTTCAATAAAACCTATAACTGCATTTCGCATATTAAACTTTATACTCAGAGCAAAAGACGTTTACTTACTACTATAAACTGTTCCCTTTTCACGAAAAGTAGCTTCGTCTTTGGGAGGTCTGCAGCCTAAATGATCCCTGGTCCTTCGCAGCCTCCCATCCCCCCATGTATTCTTAAATGTGGACATTTGGTAAGTCATCGCAGCACTACATTATAAAAATAGTGATCGCGTCAATCATGCTTATGCCCTATATGTTTGTGTTTCAACACAGTAAATGTATTAGAGCCACCAAGGGTATACTTTGTTACAACTTCCACGTATATATCTTCGAGTTCATCAATGTATTTGTGAGTTCCTTATAATTGCGATGTATGCTTTACTCCCTTTAATTAGATTGCAAAATAAAGCTGTTAGAACACTTGAATATAACAAAACTGAAACAACTGTACTATATTCCAAGCACAAAATTTTAGAAATACCTGATATATTTCAATCGTCAGTTGCCAAATTCATGTACTCCTTTTATAATGGTGGATTACCTAGTAACTTTGATAAATACTTTGCTGAAATTGCATCAGTCCACAAATATCAAACAAGACTTGCTTCTCTGCAAAACTATTATTTACCCAGAATAAAAACTTCTCTGGGTCAGCTTTCTCTAAAGTATATTGGTCCGAAAATTTGGTCTAACATTCCGGAAAATTTGAAATCGTCTTCGCCTTATTCATTTGGCAAAAAATGTAAAAAAGTCCTGCTATCTTGCCAGACTTCCTGTTCATCTTCGTTTTATATGCTTGTCACATTCTGTAATATTGCGCTGATGCCACTATTTTTCCTCCTATCTACCTCTATAGTTACTCACCCTACCCCCTGTACATAGACATGCTTTTCGCCACTGTTTTTTGTTGTTTTCATGCTTATTCTACCTGACGTTGATTTGATGCTTTTTTATTACTTTTTTTTACTGTTTGTAAAACGTCTTCAATTAAAATTTGTTTTTTTTGCTGGCAACAGGGCTGGCTGAGAACTTGACCCAGGTGGTCTTTCGCCAACCTTTTGTGGTTCAACATGTTAGAACACAACTTCTAAGCTGCAAAACGTAAAATTTCTTATTTTTTATATTTTTTCATCACCATATAATTAACAAGTGATCTTTGATGTTACTGTATTTCGTCTTGCTGCATTCGTGTTATTTCGTGATTTGAGTCGCAAAACTGCATGATTAAACCATACCATACCATGCTTATACCTCGCGCGTTGCATGTGGGGTGAAGATGTTATACACAAAATAAACAATGTTGCTACTGTTTTTAGCGCGACTTTGCAAGACTTCCAAGTTTCACCGTCTAGGGAGAATG
>Ga0210059_1007444_pt1 | contig 17385 bp, 10 predicted proteins | sample Ectturendosymbi2_FD_188042 | JGI IMG/M metagenome (GOLD analysis project Ga0210059, IMG submission 188042) | Ecteinascidia turbinata endosymbiont from Florida, USA - Sample 2 (SPAdes) (version 2) | ecosystem: Host-associated > Tunicates > Ascidians > Unclassified | place: Key West, Florida...
ATTTCGAGTGTAGCAAGAGGTAAACGTATCAGAACATGATTTTTGCATGTACTTCAGTAGCTTGTACCGTAGAGGTGTGAGATCTTCACAAACGAAGACGTGCTGTCTTCCTTCGATATTTTTGAGCTCCTGTTTGTTAGTAAGAAACTCGTTTCTTTTTTTGTATGACACAAATCTTGCAATGATTGGTCGTGGATTTTCTTTGTTTCTTCTTTTTTGTCCTAGTCGATGTACTCTCTGTATTTCATTGTCTTCGAGATCGATTTCGAGTTCATCTGCTATTTTGAACAAGACCTTTTCCCCATCATCGTTGTCTTCTTTAATTTCTTCTACTCCATAAATAAGAATATTTTCTCTTCTAATGTATTGTTCTTGTCTGTCAAATTGGAAGACAAGCAAATTTGTTTTCTGGACCATCTCATCGCGTAGTTTATCTTTTTCTTCTTCAAGTTGATTCACCATTTTTTCATATTGAACCATCTTTTGTTGTATTCCATTTAGCTTGTTCTCAAGATTTTGTGTGATTTTAGTTAGCTTGTCCAGTTTTCCATTCTGAATGAGTATTGTTTCTTTCAATTCTTCATTCTGAGTGAGTATTGTTTCTTTCATTTCTTTGATGCATTTCCAGAGTTGATTGAAATTTTCTTCTTTTGAACTCCAAGTTTTCCACGTAGCCTCATTCATCATGTTTGGTTTCTTTATATCCAATACCAATAGGTCAATAATCAGCAGCAAATTGCAAATTGTTTGATGCAGTATTGAGTTAGGTTATTACACACACTACTACAACACTATCCCCTGTCTTATTCAAATAGAATAAGACATTAAAAACAAAAGAAGATAAATTAAAAACAAAGAAGAACAAACATTTTTTAAATCAAGAAAACAACTCCTGGTTATGTCACAGTTTTCACCGATGAAGATTATATGTTATTACGCAATCCCATGCCAAAAATAAAAGACAAATAGAAGCAGGGTAGTGTCGATCAACTTATAGAAAAAATGAACGATTTCCCCGTAATTGGGACTGATGTTTTTAGATAAAAAGTAGAAATACAAGGCCATAAGGAAAGTAGCAGTTTAAAATAAACCTATTTCAATAAGGCAACAATTCCCTAAGTAATTTTGAAAGGCAACATGAGGACTACGAGCTGGTCATATTTTTCTGTTTTTGAAATGCTATTCAAGATGTTTGTATGTGAGGAAACACAAATTTTCGGGTTACGGAATTACATGTGCGTAATATTTAGTTAGAACGAGATTTGCTCATGAAATTTAAATTGAAGCAATCAAACATATCTGGATTTTTTGAAGGATTTAGCAACTTCTCAAGATTTTACGCTCTCCTTTTAGTGTACTTTCTGGGGATTCTCACAATATTTTCCAAAAATGTTCGACTCTCCTTCAATATTGGTGATGTCCAAACCAAAAAGTTTGGCCATACAAAAATAACATTTCTTTTTATATTTGTTGTGCCATGTCCAACTTTTTCCCGTCATTGGAGCATTTTTATATTTTTCTGTAATAAATGCACACTTTACTGTGTTCGAGCACAATCTAACAAACAAAACCGCCTTTTCTACTGAAGTGATTACCATTTCCACAGCTGAAAAACTAAATGCACGGAACATAAACAAATTTTTGTTGCTCCTGCATAGGAGAATTTTTTGTTGCTCCTGCGTATGCTAATAAATTTTCATAATAAATGAAAAAAATCCGTCACGTTAGTAGATCGCATAATAGTAACTGAATTGTTAGAGCACCTTGCATTTTAATGGCGAAAAAAGAGCTTTTTGTTGAAAAACCAGGGTTGTTCTTCACTTTTTTCATGTGAAACGTACAGTACGATTAATGCTGGAAAATGTAATGCTATATCAATGCGATTTTTGTAGACAAGGTTAGATTTGCAAGGATGCAACTGAACTTAGATTGGAAACCAGTGCACCGGGTTCTTACCAGAAAAAGCAGTTTTCCGCCCTGTAATATGTTTTTTTTTCTTTAACCTATGCATTTGCAATTTTAGCTCCATAGTAGAATTCTGAACTAGTTCACAATCAACCATGGCACTGTTCTACCCAAATAAGAGCAGTGACGATGCTAGTAAAATGTTCATTGATAACACTAAGGTATTCGTAAGGAAACAAGCCAGTATCAGGTAACTTCATGCGTTAACTGAAAATAAAAATGACTTAACTGAATGTTTGATTGAACATATCAATTAAGTTTCGGTTACAGACAGTATATGATTTAATTGAGGTTCAGCGCTCTGTATCAATGTAATATGTTTTATGAATTGGTTGGAACTTAGAGCTATACATTGATGTATTTGTTTTGCAGAGAAAACTGAATTTCTTTCTTTCGAGTTCAACTTTGTCTTCAATTAATCGTACGTATATGGTGTAATAAATGATGATGGCAACTTGTTTGTAGCTCTCGTGCAATAAGTCTTCGGATCGCAAAACGTTCGTCGTTAAGTTCCAGCACCAGCACTAAGCTGCATGCTTTAAAGGTTAATTAGAAATCTGCTATGCTTCGAGATAGACTCTATCCTTCAGTCTTTAAAAATAAAACTTATAAAGCGTAGTTTTCTGTTGTAAAGGTCATGAGCGTGTGTTGGTGAGAAAGCATAAAAACATGATTCTTGGGCATGGTCATAAACGGCAACCGGTAATAGGGCAAATGTTTGGGAGTTCTGCAGTTTTAGTGAAATTCGAATACCTTTTAGCCATTATCATTCCCAGGTCCACTTTGGTCCAACGTGGTAACCCCTCACAGAGCTCCAGTAATGGTTCTGAGTTTGAAGCTCCAGCTCTTCAGCCTTGTCAGGCTATGGACACCGATATGCAGGATGGCAATTCGTCACCCTCCACCGCCCCTGCACTTGAACCTGTCATGACCCCGCAACGTTGTGGTGATACCTTTTTCTTGACCCTTTGAGAGGTGTGATTTTCTGGACTCTTTGAGGTGTGTGATATTCGGTCTGTTGGTGACTGCATGAGAATCTCAGTGACTGCAACACTTGCCTGGGCTTGCTCTGGAATTTTCTCAAAACAATCATCCTCTCTCGTTAGGTTTTGGTACATAACAGTGCACAAAATATATCTGACAACAAGGAAAACCTGTTTGCTTTGATATAAACTTTCATAAAATCAAGCAAATGGACATGCATATCGTAGCAGGGCGTTTTTGAAAAAAATACAGAATTTCACTTCTGAACCTAATCTAGAAAGAACTTTCAACAAACGTTTGAAGAGGTCCCCGATAGTAAATGTGGGTCTGAGTCGATTTTGCTTTTTTTTAAGCATCTCTCTTTCTTGCAATTGTGTCATACGCTCGCGGAGGCAACAACTACCTTCATTTACAATAGGAATATTCAAAAGTTCAAGTGTATCGATTTTTGTTATCTGAGAAAAACTATCTGCATGCCATGATGAACAAGTTGAAAGTTTTAATTGACATGGTTTTTATGTGGTTGCGATATGTTGTTAGGTCATTTGGGAGTTTTAAAATTATAATTGAAAATACAATGCTTGGTCTTTTCTTATACATTAACTCAATCTCCAGCCTTTCAATTTCAGAAGCGAATTTTGTTCGTCTTTTCTACGCTTGTCGTCACGTCGTCGTCTTTTCTACGTCGTCTTTTAACGCTTGTGAACCGTAAAATTCTGACAACCACCCGCAGTAAGACTACGTTACCTCAGTGAAAAACGTCTTTAATCCTGCGAAGCATGCCGGTTTTCAACAAAGGTTCCGCTAACTTCACTTCACGCTTAACTGCATTATTTGACATATCTCGCAAAAAAGTTCACATTCGCACGCAACGCGTTTTTTTTTTAAGTAACTCGGTTTTTAAGTTTATTTCATGGAAAACTCAAAACTTGGTCACAGGTCACATAAACCCTGCATTTTTTTCATATATGCCAGTAAACGTGTCAGGTAGAAATAATTATGCAGTCAGTGTTTTTTTCATACATTCGGAAAAAAGGGCAGCTCATAAAACCAACGTCACTTGGAAGCGTTTCATATACAAAACCAAAGTTTTATGTGTCTTTCAAATATTTCTGTTACAGAAAATAAAAATGTCACCGGCAAAAGCAGTCGCTTCGTGCATGCCTATATGAGCTTGGTCACACCAAGTAGAGATTAATCAAAGTTAGTACTTACCTTCGTGCCGTCCAAAACTAAGGCCGACTGAGTTCACGGAGCTTGCTCTTTGTGGAGAAAGACATTTTAATACAGCTACAGTAACGTGAAAGCAACCATTTTACCGTCATATTACTGAAAAATTTAATACTCAAAAGGCGATTAGAATTGTTTTATAGATAACTTGTAGCGTTGAGTTTGTTGTCACAATCTTCAGTGTATTCAGGGCCGAAACCTGCTGATATTTTTTGGGAGAGGGAAATAATTATACCTTGTTGTTGTACCTAACAATTAAAGATGTTGTTAAATTTCAGGGGGCAATTGCCGGTTGCCCCCCTCGTTGAAAATTTTGGTTTGTGGTGCCTGGACGAGTGAAAATTTGATTTGTGGTGCTATGGCCAGGACGAACATTGCACTGGCTATTCTGTTTCGGTGCATTTTTTCAAGGTACTTGGCCTGCACTTTTCAAGGAAAGCGAAGGAGAGAAATACCCTGTTATTTTGGTAAACTATGCACGGAGTTGCTGTAGATTTTTATGACAAATAAAACAGCCTCAATAATCGAAAACATTGTTTTATTCGACGTTTCGGCTTATGCGTAAGCCATCATCAGGAATAAACGAAATGCGTTTATACGTTTAAGCCGAAACGTCGAATAAAACAATGTTTTCGATTACTGTGGCTGTTTTATTTGTCATAAAACTCTGTTATTTGTTATATTCTTTTCTGTCTTTCCGCTGGTATATTGAGATAATTAGCCCCGTTTATCAATCCTTCGATATCCCTTCAGATGCCCTGATCACATGACACATATAAGTAAATTTAAAGAAATCATTCTTTGTTCAAGCCTTAGTTTAAGCATTTCAGTTCGGACTTATCAAAACCTACAGCCTTACCAGATTTTAGTAATTTTAAATTTGGGTAACTTTCGCGTATAGTAGTAGTGTTTTCCTCTACAAATGCATCTTCTGTGTATTAAAGTGAGTGGGTTAAAAATGTTTGAAACACACTCTCCATGCACCTGCCAAGAAGGTTTCTCATGGCTGAGTATGACCCCGCTATGGTCATTGATGGTTCTAGCAGTAGGCCTATTATATTTCTTTGACGTTAAGACGTTGGATGGCTTGCTAGAAGACGCTGTTGTCTTCTCAGTAGTTAAAATGTTAAAATCTAGTTTGTACCCAAAATTTTGTCAAGATTAAATTTTGACTTCTTTGTCGCTTGACTACGGAACAGACTTTCGCGCTTAAGCACCGCAGATGCAAAAATGTTTCACTTTGTTCTGAAGCCAATCCTTGTAGGCTAATTTCTTTTAGCGGATAGCATCTTTTACCTCCTGCTTCAACCAAGGGTTGTATGACCAGGCTGCGGAGCCGGAACTGGGCATGTAGCCTGGAGCTGGAGTTCAGATTAAAATTTAGGAGTCGAAGTTCAGCTCAAAATTTAGGAACCGGAGTTAGAGCTATGGCTATTTGAGAGGTAGCTCCGACTCCGGGTTCTTTCCTAGATGCTAATGATTTTGCCAAATTGGCTGAAAGCTAGACTAACTTTACCGAAAACAGTGCTCTTTAATTAAAACACAACTATAAGCGCCATTGTTACGAGTTACGACACCACCAATGAATCTACGAGTCTTTAAGGTTTCCATGGTTTAAATCAGGGTCTCCAATCTTTTTTATCCGAGGGCTACATAAGCACCTACACAACAGCCGGAGGGCCGGATATCATACATAATGTGATTGTTTCGGGATATGTTACATTCTACCAAATCGACTGGTTTTTCGTAAATATCGCGGCCGGATGAAATGGCGTCGCAGGTCGGATTTGGCCTGCGGGCCGTAGTTTGGAGACCCTGGTTTAAATCATCGCTAAGGCTGCGGCATCGTAGCTGGACAGGGGTGGCGTTACTTGTAGAAGTAAGAGAAACGTTGTAAACTACCACAGAATCTTACTTTGTAGTCAGAATGATCAAACCGGGTCTGTAGCGATCTGAAAAGAACTGAAGGTATAATCAGTAGGCATGTAATATCCATAGCTTTTGTAGCAGTGTAATCATGCTGATGGTGTAAGCAGAAAGTAAGATTCAGATAAGATAAGATATCGTTTTAGGCCTAAGCGTGAAATGCACGGCACGCCATTGCAAAGTAGGATTTTTATTAGAAACCATTAGGTTTACTAGGAAGGTGTACTAGATTATTGGTAAAGCTCACTAGGTACCATTACATTTACTAGCACAACATGAAAGTTATAATTAATTGGTAGCGAACTATCATTCCTTTGCATGGCAGTGCGTTTTCATGAGGGAATAAAAACGTAATGTAAACAAAGGTGGACTTTTCTTGAGGGTTTCATTTATGGAAACAATTTTTTGTTTTCAGCACGTTATGCGGTCTTATTTTCTCCTAAGCTTTGCATATTAAACTGTGCTTTACTTTGCCATTCATCTCTTTTCAGTATGAGTTCAAAAGATAAGAAATCAGAACTTTTCAGCTATTTTAAGCAGGGCTGCGAAGCCGGAGCCCAGGAGCCGGTCATTTTCGGTGGATCCGGAGCTGTTTTTAAAATTTAGCTGGAGCCGGAGCCGGAGCTGGTGGTTAATTTAGCAGCTCCGGCTCCCAACCCTTTCTGAGATGCATCATCCAACACTATTTGCCAAGCGCGCTGAAAAAGAAAGCTCTCAGAACTGAACTGGCTCATGCCTCACAGCACCTTACCATCGTAAAATTGTGAATTATTACTAAACAATTGCGCTCAGTGGTGTATGCAACTGGCTAGTCGACACGCTCGCCCGCATGCCTATCGCACTTGGGAACTGCACCGAGATTGTTTACACAGGTCAGTAGTAGCTTACTAGTTGTTAGTCTAAAATAGCCACAGTCAGGAACGCCGGAACGTCAGTAGGACAGGGGAGGGGGGGCAGAAAAACAGTTGAGGGCAATGCAAAAAAACAAAATAATCGTTATCAATCTCACGAAAAACAAAAAAATCGTTATCAAATCAAGACCGTAACTAGAGGGGCGCAGGGGGCTTAGTCTCCCCTGAAAAATTTTTTTGCCCCTCCCTTCACAAATGTGTTGGACATAGTTTAAAAAAATTTTGGCCCGTCTCAGTAAACTCTTCGCCTCCCTTGGTGTCCCAATCTGGTTAGGGCCTGCTAATTGTGCTTGCTACAGTTCAACAATAATGTTGACTTCAAAAATAATAAAACAAACTATACACAACTTGTTTCAATTCGATCTTGATAAATCATAAAATTACCTATGAAAAGACACCTTTTCCCCCGTTGTCCCTCGTTTGAAAGGTCAGGGATGCGATGTCACCGCTCTCCGACGTCCCTGCTTGCCGCTATCAGCATTCACTGTCTCGCTACATTACCTGCCAAGATGTCTACGTTCAAAAGTCACATGTGACAAAACGCCTAACATCGTAACTTGAAGTAAACATTTTAAGATTTGTTGCCATGTTATTATTACACGATGAAGATCAACAGCAAAACAACCGCTCGCAAGTTTGGCAACTTGCCCCTGCAGGCAGTAGTGTAGCCAGCTCAAAAGTTACGGGAGGACAAAAAAATTGGTGAGGGACGAAATGTTTGATTTTAGGTGAATAAGACTATCTTGTTTGTGATATAACCTCTTAAATCACAAATGACTACATGTTCTAAAAATTTGTGGGGGACATAGCCCCCCTGGCTACGCCTATGCCTGCAGGCAGAGGAGCGGACATGGATAAACTGCAAGCTCAGCACTGCATGACACCAGAACAGTGAACCTGACTCTTGTGCCGTGTGAGTGTCGTACCGGCAAATAAACTGTCACTGCAAGAAATAAATCACATAATCGGAATTGAGCTGCTGAAGTCAATTTTTCTAAAAAGTTTTAGTTCTTAGTCCCAATTTCCAGAGAGGGGCAAATGCCCGTTTTGACCCCGGGGCAGATCCAGCCAATGAGGTTAGGAGGGCGATTTCAGTAATATTTGTTAGTCGAGTCTCATTACAGGTTCACTACTTTAAGAGAGATGAAGTACAGGCCTACTTCACAACACTTCTGTGACAAAACGATGGATGACAAATTAGCCTTGTATTGCCAATGCTGTTTTCCGAATTGTACACAATCATGGTAAATAAGGTTAATTCGTAGGTTTTAGCGATAGCGATCCCCTCAATCGTCCCTCCTGGTTTCGTCTCTGTTTTGACGCCCCTGCGGACGCCAATGGTTTTGACGTACCACGAGTCCAAAACTGTTTGCTTGAGTTCAGTGTAAAAGCACACCCATAGCCATAATAGTCTTTCGTTTCGCATTTACACGTTTAGCAACAATGTTGACCTCAAAACTATAACAGAAATTGCAGAAAACCATTCTGAATTTTGGGTGTGCGCGAATAGCTGCAATAAATTTGCTTCAAATTGATCTTGATAACTCATGAAATTACGTACTTATGATACTGGTATGTATGATACTGGTACCGTTGCCCCCCTTTGAAAGGGCATGGTGGGCAGTGCTCCCGTAATGCACCCCCGTTCAGGCGTCCCTGTATACAATTAAAGTTATTGCCGAACGCCGATAATAATTGGTGAAAGCAGATCCCCTGTGAATTTTGTAACCGATATTATTGATATCAGTGTGTGTCCAGGATTTTGAAGAAACAAGAAAAACGGAAAAGTGCATTCTCCCGGTCTGCAGTCTCCACACATTGGCTACGCGACACTGTCGCAAAACGCACTAGGCATTCATGATGATACCTTTTCAAATGGCTTTTCAAGTGAAATTATTTGAATATTCTCTAACCACTGTAGCTCAAGCAATTGAGACAACCAACCGAACTTAAGTCTTTCGTTGTTTACCGCTGTTCAGTGATGCCAGGTCATTTTGCAGTCGCTTCAACACCCATGCAGGTAGAATATATAGCCTATGCTAATACCATTCTGAAACAACTCTTGCATTAGGACAATGCTTTGATTTTGCTTGATTCACATCGACCATTAAGTACAGCCGTGTTCACAAAAGTTGATAGTGTTCAACCTGAATTGAAACCTATCAAGCAAATTAAAGCATTGTCCAAAAATTTAAACCTAAATATCTCCTTCATGTTCCAGTAGTTCCGAATTTGGGGCATTAGATGATCACGCTGCAAACGGTCAAAACATCAGTTGTGTTGATCCTGTTGGAAAAAAGGGGCCAACATTGGAAGAATTCAATTATTGGCCCCCCTGCACAACACTTCTGAAGCCCGTGCAGAGCGATCATGTTTCTACTGGGGGGTGTGAAAGGTTTCCAAGAGGGGCGCAAGTATGGCAGCGACATATTGTTGGATGGCAGGGTTAAATGCAAGAAATTGTTGTTCTGCTTTTGTGTTTGATTTGGATGTTGGAGAGGCGCGAATAATAATGACTAACGCTAAAGAGGGCGACTGAAATAATAATGACTAACGGTAAAGAGGGCGACTGAAAAAGTTTAAGAACCTGTTGTTTTGTTCTGATCGAAAAACCATACCACAACAAGAACTGAGCTCATTTTGTTGGGTGTTTGTATAATTTGTACAAAAATGATCCGGAAGCTGTCGACAAACAACATGTTTTATTCCTCTGTTGCGTGCGAATCGTATGATACTTCACCTAAATAACTGGTAGGCAAGTATCTCAGTAGGAATCTCAGTGTCTAGAAGTTTTATCGGAATGCATTTCTTATCCTCACGACACTCATTTGCTTGTTTGTTTCAGACACATGGTCAACGTCACAGTGGTTTGCATAGGTCACAAGGATACAAAAATGCATGACCGCAAAGCATCACAGGGTAGGTGTTGATTAGCAGTGTTGCCAAGTGGTATGTGCATATATATATATATATTCAAACTTATATATCAAATTTGAAAATTTTGGTATATTTTCAAAGTGCTTGGTATATAAATTTCGATTTGGTATATATAAAAAATGGTATATTTTTGTTGTAGGATTTAGCTGTTTTTATACATCAAATGTATTTGTTATATTGCAAAGCCCAAACAGATGAACCACAGTGGTGTTGAAGCTATATTGCCTATAAACCAGTATCCCAACCTTTAGACACGGACTATTTGCGGACCAGTATAAATCTTCGCGGACTCAAGACAGACTATGACTACGAGAATAATACAAACACTAGTTTCAGCAAATTTGGTTTATCGCCCACATGTACAAATTTCACTGAAAATCTTGTCTCGTTTGTTTCACAACTTTGTCGAAATAAGGGCCTGTGGTCGCCAGTGCGCACCTGACATCGTCTTCTGGTTAAAGGTAGTTCCATGCTTGACCTAATTTATCAAAATGGGCCCTGCACCTTAAAGTTATTGTGTTGAAAAACAGCTTCACAACGGTATGTAGTTGGAAGAGCAAAAACATTTTGTTGCCTGCCGACGCAGATCAGAGAGTTTGGTTCCATTGACTGGTAGACTGGACATCCATTAAAAATTGAGTCAGAAACTCCATCTCTGGCACCTCAAAAGCGCTTCGCACCCAATGTTTTGATGTAGGCTAATTGTGAGAAGGACTATATTTGTCCAACTCGGAGATGTGTAATGAAGCGCTCAAAAAAGCTTGGACGATTGCAGCCCAAATAAATTTCTATCTCTTCTGCAAATGCGTTCAATGTCAGAAAAGCAGCTATTTTTCCACTTTTAATTCGATGGATCCACAAATTTTTGCCTCTTAAACGCGACAATGTCTTGGAAAAATCTAAAAATATTTTACCTTTTCCTGGTATGGAAATGATTAGCTATTTCAAACGTATAAAAAATCGCCTACGAATAGCTATTTGGCAATCCACTTGCTGTCGTTAAATGTTTCACCAAAATTGTGATTCTGTTCTTTTATTAACGCACCGTTGTCATTGGGTAAGTCACTCTCTCCAGCATCTTTCGTCATGAGCCAACTGATGTTCAAAAGAATGTTGCAATAAATGTTGCAATAAAGCGACCACGCTATCCTATGTCCGCTATTGATGATGTCCTGCTGCGTCTGTCGAATCGAAAGCAAACGTATTTTCGGTGTTAGACGCTAAAGATGTTTTCGGCAAGTAAAGCTCGACGAAGAAAGCAGTTACTTAACTACTTTTTGGATCCCATTTGGTAGATATCGCTAGCTAAGAATGTCTTTTGGTGCATCACCAGCGCCGGAAGAGTGCCAACGGCGTTAGTGTGAAACCACTGAAGGATTGAATGATGTTGAAGTTGTTGCTGGTGATATAGGCTACTTGTGTACGGTTCAGGTGACACAGACGAAGAGGCTGTTCTCGACCACGATAGAAATCTTGAAAGCCTATTGAAGAGAGCGCGAGAAGTAAGCCTCAAGATACACCAAACTTAAATTGCGCATTAAAGCCCTTCGATACTTATTTTGGGAATCTATTGACGTCAGAAGGTCTTAAGCCAGATCCAAGAAAATTTGAAGCGATTTTGATCTTTCCAGATTTTTGCCAAATCTTTCTCAAATATGAGCCGCGCCGTAGATTAAAAGACAAAGGAGCTACTTGGCCATGGGTATCAAAGCATGATCATGCGTTTCAAGAGATAAGAAACTTGTGGCGAAAGCTCCTGTTTTGAAATTCTATGATGCCTCTGAAGAATTCACTATCGAGTGCGTTGCTAGTCAGCATGGCTTATGAGCTGCGTTGTTACAAAATGGACAACCAATTGCCTTCACATCACGATCAATGACATCAGCAGAAAAAGGTACGCGCAATCGAAAAAGAGTGTTTATCAATAGTATTTGCTTGTGAAAAGTTCAGTGTTTATGGTCGAATCGTCGTAGTACGCACAGATCACAACCTCTAGTCTAGAGACTATATCGAAAAAGCCTTTGTGTTCGGTCCGTACAAGACTACAAGGAATGTTGCTGCGATTGCAAAAGTTCTCACTGGTTGTTAAACACAATCGTGGCGAAGAAATGTGTGTATCTGATTTTTTGTCTCGAGCCTCCCTACTTGCTATGATTCGTCAGTTTAACTTTCTAACCATTCAGTTTTGTCGTGCGTCAGCAAGAAGCTCTATTAAAAGAATTTGAAAATGTTAATTTGCTTTGTGATGTGAGTGAAACAGATCAAAACTGAAACTGCAGCTACAGATGAATCTCTGCAATGCCTTTTGCAAGTTGTTCGAGATGGATAACCTGATCCTAATTCGGCGATGCCGTTGAGCATTCGTGAATATTATTGGCCTTTTAGGGATGATATAACAATGCAGGATGGTGTTGTATTTAAAGCACACAGAGTGATCATTCCCAAGTCCATGCGAAAAAAAATGCTCAACAGAATTCATTCACCTCAACCTAATGCACTTCATATACACAGCCCATTGCACATGCTTATGCTTGGTAATGGTCTTGGTAATGAGGGGGGGATGCTTGGTAATGCTTGGTAATACACATGCTTGGTAATGTCGAATGGTTTACAGGTTTAACCGACCCTTGTGTAGTATCAGTTGAAACCTCATGAATAGCACAATTTTTTTTTTGAATATTCAAAGTTAATGGCGGCTTGCCTGCGTTAAATTGAAGGTAATTTTCCTCAACAAACTAATAGATATGGATGCACTTTGAAGCGATACAAAGATTTCGACTTACATGTAACACATTTCTGGCAGCATGTCTATAGGCAACATGCTGCAAGCTAGAAATTTGAATAAAATCAAACTGACTGTATTATCGAAATGAATTTTCATTTCGCTTTTTTATGAAAACCATCTCTGTCAGATGGCCCATGTTAGTAACATACCTTACTAGCCATTCGATGGAAGCATTGTGATTTTCAAGGGACATGCAATTATACACTTGCAAAACTACATTCAGCAATACCGTCAGGTACTGCAACTGTTTCAAGTTTCAGCATCGTTATTTTTTGTTGTTGTATTGTAGCCTATGTTCTAGACTGCTGAAAAATGACAAATAGCTCCGTATTCTAATTAAAGCATAGTGTGAACAGAATTGTCAACACTGTAGGTATGATTTCAACTTCGAAGGCAACATCATTGCATTGGCAAGGTCTAATTTTCAAGTCTGAGAAATTGTAATGAACTGCTCATTGTTTTGTAGAAAAGGCTAGCGTGGTTCAGTTGGTTGAGCACGCACCTAGCCCATGACCCGGGGAGGCTTTTTGGGCTTTGTCAGCGCAAACAATGCTTCAACCTTCCCCAAAGGAAAATCTGAAACGTTATAAGTCAGTCAATCTTTTTCGATCCGTGTTCTGTTCTGTCCAGTAATTTATGGACAAAACAGTACTTGCCAATGTTACTTAGAATAACATCGCCTAATCAGTTTTGATACTTTTGTGAAGTAATAAACCTATTTTGAACTTTGAGCGCAAGGCGTCATCATTCACTGCTTAGAGCAGGGGTGGTCAGTTAGCGGCCAGCCTTTTCAGTGGCCCGAGGAAGCATTCAGGAAAAATCGTCCAGTCTGAAATTTCCTCTAACTTTTCGCAGCAAATGTTAGTGCTGAAGCTAACTTAAACCGAGACTTGCTTCTATTTCTGTCGACTTTTTTTCCATCGACTTGCTTCTATTGCTAATAGAGTAGCGTTTCTCAGCCTGTGGTCACGAGGTTTTTTAGGGTACGCAAAGATTTCAATGTAACGATATTTTTGACTTGTCATTTTTGTTGTAACACTTTCGTTCAAATCGTAAAATCTGGTCATCACAATGAATCTGCTTTTCGGGCCGGCTTATTTGTTGTATATGCCGTAATTTTACTACTTGCAATTTATAGCATCGGAGTTACCAATGCAGATATCACAATATGTTTGAAAATATGATTGGCAATGCATGCATCCGAAGTCGCAACCTGAAGATTAGATACGCCTTTCTGTCGTCAGACCGCCGTTGTACTCAGGGACAGATTTACGCATAGGCCAACCAGGCCATGGCCTAGGGCCCCGCGCTTTTGGAGGCCCTGCGCAACTCTTTCGTATGACGACTCACTATTAAAAAAAAATTTGCGAAATTGCGCAGAGGCATAACTTCATGATTTACCTTGCTCATCAGATTAACACAAAGTCAACAAAATTTCAGGTCAACAAAATTTGAAAAAATTTTTTCTTTCTTTTATGGAAATAGTAATTTCTTATAGATTTTTGGGCGCTGAATCCGAATATGACAATAAAAAACTTCGACTAGTTCTCGTTTTTTGAATATTTTAAATTTTTATTGTTGTACAAATGCATACATTAATGCTAATGCAACAACAGAAACGTGCATGTTCACAATCGTTTTATTTTAGCTTTCTTGCTGTAAGACAAGTCTAGTTGATCTCGAGCAAGAGTCCAACAGTAATCAGCTAATATTGATGGGCTGCATCTTCCTTGGTAGCGTTTTTCCATGACTGCAATATGCTGGTGGAAACGCTCCCCATGTTTGTCTATTACGTCACCACAGTTTGAAGGAAAAAACTTAAGTGCGTGTGTAGGAAATGTATTTTCAAAGACATGTTGCACCCCATATTTTTGTAGGAATCTGTCATGTGTTCGACAAGTTCAATATAATTTGGTGCTTTCGCGTTTCCAAGAAAGTTGTGTGCCACATCTCGAAATGCATTCAAGACAACATTCTCTGTTCCAGAAAAGGTGTGATCAAAGTCTTCATCTTTTAATAGCTTGTTGATTTGGGCTCCAACAAGCATACCTTCTTTGAGCTTTTCTTGGCTTAATACAGGAAACTTGTTGCAAATGTACTGGAAAGCTGCTCCATCCTGATTCATCACTTTTACAAATTTTTTCATTAGGCCAGTTTAATATGCAAAGGGGGAAGTAAGATCTTTGATGCTTCAACAAGTAGAGTGTACTTCACATTTATTGTACCTCCTTTCAAGGTGCTTATTTTTGACCAGTCCTTCTTAAGGTAATGTTCATGTCTTGCACGACTGTCCCATTCACACAAAAACAGCAATACTTTGTATAATCAGGCTGAAATCCCAATAGTATTGTAATTACTTTGAAGTCGCCATACCGTTGCCAGTTGTACTGTTCGTTATTTATGTACTGTAAAAGATCCTTCATATTCTCGTATGTTTCGGTCATATGAGCTGCATATCCAATAGGAATTGATGGCAACATAACCGTGTGCAGCAACACAGCTTTTAGACTTAGTTTGAATGAATCAATGGACAGTCTCCATTCTTCACATCTGTGGGTAATGGTAATTGTTTATTGTTTCATATGACTCAGCCAACAAGCAGAAGCACCATGAAAGCCATCGTATGCAGAAAACCAACCATTAGCGAAAATTAGAGGAAATGAAAACACAATGGCACAATAGCTGATCAGTGTAAGTACCCCAATTCTTGCATAATGCCATTAAAATCTGTGCAATATACAATCCCCCTTTCATGCTAAAAAACTGGGCCTAATACTGTTGACACGTTCGATATCTACAAACATTGACACCAGTTTGAAGCAATTTTCATTGTTTTAATCTTCAATCCAACAGCTCAGCTTTAACTTTCGGCAAATCTAAATCCTGTAGAAAGGTAGAAAGAGGTGTTATGGTAACAAGTGACCATAACATGACTGGCTCAGAAAATGGTGAAAATAGCAGTGAATCAACATTGCAGAAATAACTGTGCGAATTGTCATTCTGATACAAGCTGAGGAAGGCATGGAGAAAGTGAATTGAAGTAGTCAAAAGACAAAATGTGTTGTGTGTGTATTCTAACTGTGTACTATATTAACGATTTACAAAAAGTTATAGTGTGAATATTGAACTGAACAACGTGTATTTATATGTATTTGGTATATTAAGGAAAACGCAACATATATGAGGAAGTTAAGAAATTGTGAAAAACCTGAATGCTAATTACGAAGTTCTTATACAGTAACAAGTTGGCTGAAAGAACCAATTAAATTAGGTAACCGTACTCAGAAAAAGACAGTACCTGCTGAGGCAGAAATAAAGACTGACTGAAAAGCAGTTATGACTAACTATTTCATGTTTTACAGAAAGAAAAATGTGCAAGGGAAGCGCTTACGAAGTGGTGGTCGAACCTTTAAATGAAAGTATGAACTAAAATAATAGCCACCGTAAACGAAATTGACTCTGAACCAGTTGACTTTAGGAGTAAGCGAGACGCTGGAATACGTACCGAAGTCGCTGGAAAAGGGACGGTTTGCAAATCTAGGGCAAAACGTGAATGACAGCGAAGGTTCATCAAAATATTAAGCGCCGGAAATAATTGAAACAAGCATTGCATTGCTGGCTTCGTGGGGTGCGTTACGCAACGCTAACTCATGACGAAATGCAACGAAGCGTGAAATGCAAGCACGTGAATAGACGAAGTGGTTTAAAGAAAATGGTATGGGGAGTTGCTGTTAAAGGCAAACAAGTGAAAAGTCAAAACCTGATGATATTGGTGAAGCAGAAAATAAATTGCGAAAGTACTGAAAAAAACTTTCTTACCAATGTTGCGTTATTCCCAGATGCTGTAGGGTTTGAAAAATATAATGTGCAAGTATGTCTCTTTAATTTTGATTGACGGAAAGGATGATTTACACGGGTTGACGCAGGTATGAAGCGTTTTGAACGCGCTGATCATAATACAGAATGCTCTTTTTATTTTGACGTATACAAATTCGACGACTCTCAGGTAACATGACATAAAAGGCTTAAAAGTACAATACATACGAAATGTGCCAGCATTATTTGGTAAAATATTACATCATTTGAATTATAATGTCACCTACCGAACGTTGAATGAGTCTGAAATACGGTTAAGCATTGAGTGTGCTGACATGTTAAACAGTTTTAATGACGAACTAGAAAATCGACAAATTGATGAACTAGTAAATGAAGCCATATTGTTAGATCTGCCAGAATTTGATGACGCTCTAATTAATGTGTGTATGTGAACTTACATGCTTGATATATTTGTCCTATGTAAAGCATGTATGCTAAGCTGCATGACTAAGCGATCCTGAGCTTTCCATGCAAGTGCGATTTGCAATATAATGATTCGTTATGCAACAGTGATTTCAGGAAACAAGGTAGAACTCTACCAAAATAAGAAATGAAAGAACTGGTGTCCAAGGTAGAACTCTACCAAAATAAGAAATGGAAGAAATAGGGACATATTACCAAACAGTAAATATCCTGTGCTACTTTCAGCAAAATAAATAAAGAAAAGGGTGCATTGTGACGTAGGATGACGTAAAAATTGCACAATTCGGCACAAACCGAAGCTGGCGAAAAATCGATATAAGGGCCAAATTTTGCCTTGAGTCTCAATCG
>Ga0210059_1007445_pt1 | contig 17384 bp, 10 predicted proteins | sample Ectturendosymbi2_FD_188042 | JGI IMG/M metagenome (GOLD analysis project Ga0210059, IMG submission 188042) | Ecteinascidia turbinata endosymbiont from Florida, USA - Sample 2 (SPAdes) (version 2) | ecosystem: Host-associated > Tunicates > Ascidians > Unclassified | place: Key West, Florida...
AACTAAATGTAAAAGATCAACCCTAAACCTAACCTTAACCATATCCCTAACCTAACACTAACCCCTAAACGTAACACCTAAGCCTGAAAAAAACTAAAGAAAACAAAACAAAAGGAAAGTCGGCAAGGTGAGAGTCGAATGAAAACCATTGGCGTTGCAGCCGAAACGCATAACCGTTACGCTATGAGCAGCACGCCGTTTGCCTGACAAACTGACCGTTTTATTTGAATTACGTGAGGACAGGTGTATGTGTAGTCACTTCCTTTATTTAATTCTATTTTATAATTGATGCACTTTGCAGTCTAGCTAAAAATGATTCCTACTCAGTAGTTAGTTGAAATGGATATTCTGATAAAAGCATATATAGTGTTTGATTCTTGGCTGTGAAAAGATTCTTTTCAGTCTTAGGTATATCTCAGAAAAGAAGTAAATTTCCCATGATGTGATGCTTATATTGTTACAAACTCTTAAAAATAAAGCTATAAAATAAAAAAGAAAATATCTGCAAACTGGTTACCCAACTGTAAAACAATCCAATTGCTGGAAGCTTATTTAGTTGTCTGTGAGTTACAAATCTAGCCTGATGTGTTCTGCCGACCACACCAAGTACTTAGCACAACTGAAGTCCAACTGAACAAGTCACTGACTTTTACTTACCACTATAAACTGTTTCCTTTGCACTTCAAATAGCTTCTTCCTTGGGTGGTCTGCAGCCTAAGTGACCCCTGGTCCTTCACAGCCTCCCACTCATGCATTTTATAAATCGGTGTGCTTGCAAATCATCGCAGTACCACTTTACAATAATCATGATGGCATCATTCATGAGCTCAATGTACCCTATATGCTTTATTTCATCAAAGTAAATGTATCAGCACCATTAAGCGTATACTTTTCAACTACCACCATGTCCATATCCTCGTGTTCTTTCATGTGTTTTTGTGTTCCTTGTTACTGCAAAGCATGCATAAGTCTGGCACGTTGTATGTGGGAGTGAAGACGTTACACAAAACAATACAACATTGATATCTGAAAACCTTGTCTGTGGTATTACAGACTCACAAGCACAAAAATATGTAAATGACACAACATTAAATTGTCATTAGCTTCAAATTTCAGAAAATAGGTACATTGCTGCAAAAGTTTCTGCTCTGATGAATGTAGTGTCTCTAAGCACATATAATATTCACAGCCCATTAATGTTATTTATAATTTGCAGATTTCACTTGCTTTCAAAACTAGGAGAAATGAGGCAAAAGTTAGTGTAGCAAAAATGTGATGAAGATAAACTTTAAAAGAAGACTTACTTGTATCACTTCTTCCAGGACACTTCAGATAAAAGCAATAAAATCTGTTTTTTTCTTGTAGAAAAGACAAGATGGCAGAACTATGTGTTGCCATTAACTTTGTATGTTTAACACTTCGGCAGCCGGCGTATGATATATTCATACCTAGATTTCAGCCTAAAACCAGCAGTTTTTGGTTGCCTTACCCACGCCATAGCTCCTCTGCCGATTACGCCAGAGAGCTGTTCAAGGGCTCAGATCGGCCAGTCTTCTAGTCTGCACTTGAAAAAAAGTTTTTGGTTTAGGGTTGTGGATTTTTTGTGAGTGACGTCATAAGTGAAATAGTTTTTAGGCCAATTTGGCTCATGTTGCCTGGCCTAGGGTCGAACTGCTAGGCCAAAGTGTTTCGCTTCAAGTTATTATTAGAAACTAGGTTCGAGTCCAAGTGTTTTAAGCCTTTGATCGACTTTCTAGCGTTTCTGTTTGTAAAGCTCTGATTTAAAATAAACAGATTAATTAATTATCTAATTACGGGATTAATCAAATATTTTGTTTACTTTAGATCATAACTTTTGAACCTGAAACCCTAGCAGGTCATCCAAAGTATCAAAAGACTCAGATTGTAGCCTAGTTTCCGATATAAACTTCAGCGAAATACTACCATTTAATGGTTAGTGCCCATGGCCAGGTGAAGTGGGCCAAGGTGGCCTAAAAGTCCTTCACTTATGATGTCACTCAAATAATCCGCACCCCCAAGCCAAAAAAATTTTTTTGAGTGCAAGCTACAAGACTTGCTGCGTCTTTTGAGACTTTAACCGGGTTGGTAGTGCTTACAGGATTGGAAAAATTCCTGCGCAAAGCCACCTGCGTTTCGGTGTTTTTTACTTGGAAATCCCCAAAAGTGGCCGGACGCCAAGTGTTAAAAGCGTATCAAGCTGAAGTGACTATTGTATAAACAACGGTGTTCACTATATCTGCATCAGTATTATTATTGTTAAACTGAATACAACAGCAATTGGCATTTATTATTATATTATATATTAGACCAAATATAACAGCTATTGGTACTAGGAAAATTTGCTTTCTACATTAAATGTGATTTTATGAAACTGGTGCACAATTTTAAAAAATGAAAGCAAAGATCACTTCACCCTGTATGTCAATGCTCTTCTACGAAGCTGCAAGATCTCCAGGTCAAGCTGAAGGGTGCATTTATGGTGAGAAAGCTGTAGAAACTACACAGCAAATCACTGATTCAAGTGTTAGCACTATGAAGGAGAATATATTGTGTAAGTATATTTTGGAATGTTTTTGTACAAACGAATGGAGTTTTTTTAAAGGAGTGAAATAGAGCTGAAAATGCAACATGTCTGCCGTTTGCATTTCCTTTCTTATTATTTATCAGTTTCTCAGGTAATGCATTTTAGCTGAATAACTGTGAAATTTTGAGTCAGTGATGACTTCTTCACCAATCAAGAAAATGAATTTGTCACTTACTGTCGAAGTTTCTAGTGCTGGAAGGCAACAAAAGGCTATCACTGGAAGGCAACAGTTGACTTTTAAATCTAAACATGAGGTTTTTGCCTGTTGCAAGTAAAGTAATGAATCCCGACACGAGTTTACCTTGTAACCAGAATCAGTGTTTTTAAGGTTTGATCTTGGTTACCATAAAGACATTTTGAGAGACAATGACTATTTCATCTGAATACAGAGATGGTCATAAATTGTGTATTTTGCTGCTGGTTATGCAGTGAGGTCAGGGATATCTAGAACTTGAGTAAGGTTCTACTATATTTTGAGAGACCGTTTGTCGTCTCTTAAAACACTGACTAGAAGTGAAAGTGTTACTGGCTGTTGTTGCACCATGTCACATTTAATTGTGAAGACAGAAATTTCAGTGCCACACATATTTTGTCAAAAAATTGGTTGAAGTTCAGATACTTAACTTTGTTTATATTGTTCTTGGAAACTCAGCTCCAAGGCATTATGTGCTTTTATGGATAGTTTAGTGCTGATGGAATCCTCTGAACAAGATCTTCAACATGCACTTTGATCATTTGTCAGCTGCTTGCAGCCAAAAGGAATGAAAATTAGCACTAAATTTTTCAAGGCATATCTCTGCAGAAACCCATGTCAGTGCTCCCTGCGTTACTGTTTTTTTTCACTGAGGCATTTTGGTCATTTGTCTGAAAAAGCTTAAAAACTATCATTTTTTTGTTTTCCAAAGGACATTTTTTATGACTGAAAGAGACATTATGATTGAATTTACTTAATTTTTTCATTCATTTCAAAAAAGTTATGTCAATAACTGAAAAATCACCAAAAGTATAGCCCTACAAGTTCTGCAAGTGAGTGGCAACACACTGCAATTGGTAGAGATGTTCAAGTACTTTGGGTTTGTATTCATGAGTGATGGAAAGCAGAGCAAGGAGATTGATATATGGATTGCTAAAGAAAATACATTTCAGCATAAGCTTATCACTCTGGTCACAAAATCAGAGCTTTAAAGCACTGCAAATCTTTCAGTTTTTAAATTGGTCTTTGTTGTGATGATCACCCCAAATCTTACATTTACAAGCGATAGAGATGGGATCTTGCAAAGAGCTCATGACATGATATTTCGTGATGAAGTGCCCAGTTGTGAAATTCCGAAAAACTTGAATGTTAAGCCATTTCTCCAAATATAGAGATCACAGCTACGATGGTTGGGCCACATGACCAGAATGCTCCTGGAAGATTGGCAAGGCGAGTCCTGTTGGCTACACCCGCAAGAAAGTGGTCAATTAAAGAACAAATGGTGTCATTTCGTCTCTGAACTTGCTTGGTCCCATCTTGGTGGTTGACAAAAACTGTGAGGTATCTCAAGACCAGGAATTGCTGCCTCTTGTAACTCTCCCCAAAGAAAATGTTATTGTGAAAATAAATAAATTAATGCTTTCTTGTTAGTGTTTTTCATAATTTTGAGTTTCACATGTGTGAGACATCATGAATTGTTTTAACACCTTTGCAGCTGGTTGAGTTTCGCTTTAAAAGGTATAATATGCCCATATTGGTCAACTCTTTGCAACTCCATAACTCGCCAGTCAATTGTGCTAAAAGAGCTGTTCAAACTCTCAAAAGACTCAGCGAGTCTTATAGTTTGCAATGAAAAAAATTGTTTAAGTTTTGTGTTTGTTTTTTTGTGGATGGCATCATAAGTGAGGTATGTTTAGGCCTTTTTGGTCAAGGTTATTGGACCCTGGACCTCAACCATAAGAGGGAAGTAAAATCTGAGTCTTTCGAGCCTTTGATTAGCTTTCTAGTGTTTCAGGTTTAAAGTTATGGCCAAAAAACTATAGAATTAGTGATTTTACTCAAAATTAGTAATTTTATAGTAATTGTTGAACCAGAAACTCCAGAAAGCTAATCAAAGACTCAATTTAGCCTAGTTTCCACCAAAAACTTGAGCGAAATACCACCCTGTGGTTGGGGTTCAGGGCCCAATAACCTTGTCCAAAATAGCCTAGACCTATCCCATTTATGAAGTCACTCACAAAAATACTGAAACCCAAAACCTAAATTTTTTATAATTGCAAACTAGAAGACTTGCCAAGTCTGTTGAGGGTTTGGATACTGGATAGCTCTCCAACATAATTGACTAGAGAATTATGGAGTTGCTAAGTGGCGTGAAATCAGCAGCTTAGTGCGTGATTTCAAAATACAATATACTTGTACACCGGCTCCAAACATGGTAATGTGTCATGTACTGTAAAAAGTCAAAAACAAAACCAAACAAATACACAAGCAAAATTCGTATGTTGGACTTGGACAAGAATATGTGCCGTGATCACTCTTCTTCAGAGTCCATTTATGAATTGGTAGATAGTCAAATCTGAGTCAATGTAGATGTCACTATAGGGAGCATCAGGATCAAGCATTTGGTTTTTGAGAAAGATTTGGTACTACTTGCATCCTTAGAACAGCATCTCCAACATGCACTTCATCCCTTTGCAGGTGCATGTGATCAAGCAGGAATGAAAATTAGATTGGTCGTATGACCACAATATTCGAAGAAAGTTTGTTGAGCCAAGTTTTCCCAGTAGCTACCCAGCTACCCCTAAGGAAAAGCAGCCCTGAGGTCGATCAAAGACTAGGTGGTGTGATTACATCTCTGATCTGGCACGGTCCCTCCCAGCTTGGTGCAGAGCCAGAAGAATGATCAGAGGTTGCTGAAAACAGTTGGATGTTGCAAGTCCTAGGGCTGCTGCTGTGTCCCTCCGAAGAGGAAAAACATTTATGCAAATGAATGAATGAAGATTTTGAATATAACTTGACAAAAATCAGGATCTCTTTCTTTTGAAGAACATATGTTGTCTGTTTTTTTGCTCAGACATTTTGGTCACTAAAACATTTCAGTCATTTGTCTCACAGTTGTATTAAAACTTGCTGAAACAATGCTTTTTAGCCTATATGTACAGATATTCTGATCGAAATCACGTAATTTTTTTTGGTCATTTCAAAATCATTTTGGCCTATGACTGCAGAAAAAAACAGCATGTTGTGAATAGCACTATCTTTCACTTCCAGTTTTAGAAAATGTGTGGCAAAAGGATATCAGTGGCCTGCAACATTAAAAAAAATAAACAAATTGCATTTGATTTTAATTTTATAGAGAAAGGAAAAAACGTTATTGTCCAAGTCCCTGGTGCAGGTATGTCCAATCCACGGGTCACATATGCGGCCCAGTTGGAGGTTTTGTGCGGCTCAGTTTAGGTTTTCGCAGTAGTTAAAATATACCATATACTGACAACCTGTCCTTATTTTGACAATTTAAAATTTGACATTTTAATGCAGGTGGACCTCAGTGCCGCTTTATCACATCTGTTACCATTGAAGTTAGGATTCGAATGTTTCAATACATTAGCTTAAGCTAAATTTAGTTTGCTAAGATCAAAGTAAGCCATTCAATATGCAGCCCTCAGTAATATGTCATTCAATGTGCGACCTTGGACAAGACAGTGACATAATTTTTGGCTCAGGAAGCCATTTGGGTTGGACATAGCTGCCCTAGTGTTTCCAAATCCAATATTTCCCAGCGTTTTCACGCAGTGTTAAAAGTACAAAAAAGCATTGAATTTGGCTAAAATGCATATATAAGGTATTGAAAATTTATGGAAATTCTAATAGAAAAATAAATCATGAAGTTTCTGAACAGAATCATGTCTTATTCCACTGATTGGTTTAAATTTGTAAGCAGTAAAGTTGTCACTTTAATTTAAAATCAATGGAACATGCCAGAGCAGCTAATGTTCATGATTGTGCTCATGAAAGCATAGAAGACATGTGATACAAAATCAATGTGCAACTATCGATAGATAGCACCAATGTCAATTGGAAGTTTTCCAACAAGTTTTAAAAATGAGACATCTGGTAAATTGGGATCGTACAGTTTCCACAAACTGTGTAATGATTTTTGAGGAAGAGCAGTGCAGTCTAGCTAGATAAGCAGATTTTTTCTAAAGCTGTATTTCAACTGTATCATAAAATGTCTGTAAGAACAGAGATTCACCAAGTCACATACTTTAAGTGAGATTGATGCAGTAAGCATTCAGCCATTTAAATTCAAATTTTGTTCTCTACCAATTATGACAGTTTCATAGAAGGTTAAGCAACAGATGTCTTTTGCAGTGGCATGCAATGTATAAAATTACATTTGTTGATTAAATTGTTGGAAAAAAGAAGATACCTGATGGTATTGATTTTTTTTTCATTTAATATTGAAAAGGAATTGAAGTATGGAAAATATTTTTTGAAAATGTGTGGGAACCCTGTTTTACAACATTCAGAAGAAGTCTCAGGCAAGAGAATAGCTTATATAGCCAGTCATGTACAGACTAAAGCAGGGGTCACCAGCCTTTTTAAAACTGCAAGCTACTTCTTGTGTACTGATTAATGCGAAGGGCTACTAGTTTGATACACACTTCTGAAATAAAAATTTTGTTCAATTTACCTTTAATTATTTTATTATTGATATTCGTTAATGTGAAGACACTGATCATGCTAATGTTAGTTTTAGAACAGGCCTGCAGGCGACCTACTTGGTCCTTGCGGGCGACTTGGTGCCTGCGGGCACCACGTTGGTGATCCCTGGACTAAAGATTATCCAGTTTTGAAATGTCTTGCTTTTTAGGATGGAGACAAGTGACAACCAATTCATGATAGTGCACAGGTTTTTTTTAAGCTTAACACTTTCGCTACTGGCCAACATTTATCTACATCATTCATTTTTTAACCTGTTCCCAGCTGACATAAATATATGTCCGGACCAAAAATCATGCTTAATGTTTAAAGACACTAGTTGTGATGTTTTTTGCCTGGAAACGGTCTAAAAATGTTGTCCTAGACTGACTTCAAATACCATTAGGCCTTGGAATGACAATCCAAATTATCTGTGGTTCAGAGGCTGCTTGAAAGCATGTTTTTTAAGAGTTTGGCCACCAAGGCAGTACCAGGTCCACCGGACCAGGACTGCGATTCTCTGCAATGGAAGTGCTTTGATATGCTGTGAAATGCAAAAAATGTTTTGCAAACATTTATGCAAATATTTAGGCATGTTCATAAAGTTTTATTGCTTGAATCCAGTGTTAGCTGTTTTTATTGTCTCAAAAAATAATTCCAATGAAGTGAAACTTTTGTAAAAAAAGTGGCTGCAGTAGGCCCAGGCTTGTTGCGGTGGCATGTAACCTAAAATATTTTGGAAATGATGTAACAAGGTAGCATTGATTAGTGTAAAAGCAACAAAAGTTTGCCATGTTTACCACCTTAGCCAACAGGTGGAAAACGCCTCCCAGTGTCTGCCTTCTGCAGAAGCAGACAGCATATGAATTTTCTGCCAAAACCACCCAGTGACAGTGGATATCGCCGCAGGGTAACCACCGAGTACCTAAAGTGTTATTTGCAGGTGTACCTAAATACCCTTTCAACATTTTTTTCAAGGCTGTCTGTTATTTTTGACACATATATTATCTTGCAAAGTTAACTGGGCTACACCATAGTGTGATTGTTATGTTCAAGCATCTCGAGTTTTTCACTGTATTAAAAAAAAGCTTAAAAATTAATGGATGTTACCCATGAAGCAACCTGTTTCAGCTTAAGGTTAGTATGCTGTAGCACCACCAGTCACAAGTTCCAAGTTGAATTTGTCTAAGTGTGCAAAACCTGTGACACAAACATGAGATCATAATCATATGTAGCAGGAATCATTTTGATGTAAGAAAATACTGGGAAATTTTCATGATAATGCGAAAAATAGCTGGGCATTTAAAATCGACAATAAAGCATGTAGCAAAAATGCCAGGAACTACAGGAGCAGTGCACCTGTTCATACTTAGAACCAATGCCCCTAGTTTTTCATGTAGTTCCCCTCTTGTTTTTTTATTGCTGAGACATTTCAGTCATTTGTTTGAAATAGCTTAAACGCTTTTTGTCATTTGTTATTTTCACACATTTTTTGACCAAATTGACTGAAGGTTTTTTTGGTCATTTTAAAAAAAATTAGGTCAGTGACCAAAAAAATCTTGTTCCCATACATATTGCTGTTTAGGTGACTTGGTTTATGTTGCATTCAAAATGGTATGGACATGGAGAAAACTTGGAGGACTGTTTTGTGTCATGTGCTAGTAGTTGCATGCAGGATGTTGTATACAACTCCCAAGCTGCTCAATTTTACTTCTTTGTCAGTTGTGTGTATTGCATCTAAATATTGTAAGCACATGATTGTGTCAAACTCATGTTTTTCCAATTGTCCCAATTACAGAGCTAGAAACTGTTGTTATAGCCGAACTGCAATAAGTCGATTCTAAAATGGCGTTTTAGTTCAATGACAAAGCCTGGCAAGGGTTGAAAGTGTTCTTTGATTAGGATTGCCACTTAATGTATTGTGTTTTCATATATACTCGGATAAGAAAAGTGAAAAATTAATTTGTGTTTGTTTTTTAAATTTGCAGTCAATGTCATTATTGGGATATCGAAATCTTTTGCGTGTTTTGCCACTTCCTTAACATTTTTGTGATGCTGAGCTGAACAAGGATGTCATACTTCTTCCACAATGGGATGTTGCTTCTTTTGTTCAGCAATTTGGAAACTGTTCCACCTAGACTATCGATCAAACTGACTACATTTGTAACAATACTTAATGTAGTAAAACTCGTGTAACAATTTGCATGCATTGCTGCTAGTGCTGATGGTGCAATCCTTGATGCCATTCGTACATCACACCTGTCACGGCTCAACGATTGGCCACTTAACTTTAACTGTGTTTGTATTCGGTCATAAAGGTTTTGTATGGTGACTCCACATAGCCGATCTTACATTTCAAACTGTAAAGAAAACTTGCAATTGTCATTGTAAACAAACAAAATGCTGTGAGGACTAACAAAAAGCATCGCTATATGCAAAGTGACGATATAGCCGAACTGAAATGCACATAAAAGAAAGGAATTCTCCTGCGACGGACATGAAAGCATCATTGTAGACGTGGTGGCATAACCAGCCCAACACTTTTGGGGGGCCAAATATTTTAACTTAAGTGAAGAACTCTATTTTGTTTGGGATTCCACCTCTTAATTTAGCACAATATGACTAGATATGCTAAAAATTCGCAGGGCATGGCCCCCTAGCCCCCCCTGGCTACGCCTGTGTAAAGGCAAACTGTCATTATAGGGGAATTGTACTGTATTTCATATAAGGTGGCACATACAGCCTCATCTATTGCATTAGACAATCTGCGAATTTTTTCAGCTATTCATGCACTTGGTGCCATGCAAAGTTTAGACACATCTGCTAACAAACAAGAAGGATCACTGACCCCTGTTGGCTGGTACAAAATATGCAGAAGACCAAGCCTCCATCTTACTGTGAGGGAAAAGGTTTGTTAATTTGAATGTCAACAATTTATTATTTGATGAAGTAACTAACAAAAGATTTAACCATTTGTTCAAATACGTTTTTGTATATTTTGAATTATTTTAAAATATAAGTGGTGCATATTTAAATCTTGTCGTATGATTTCTCCTGCTAAGAGTAAGTTTTTGATTTTTCACAGAGCCAACAGGATAATTGCCAAAAATTTCTCATACTTCCCATGTTGCTTATCTTTTGTGTGTGTTTGTGTGCAATGTTCATGTATGCGTTTGTGTGCTTACTGCCCTTATTCAATCATCTGTGTAGAGCTGTCACTTAAAAGAGATTTTCTGCCACTTCAGGAGTATTGTACATTGTTTATGCATTCATCATAATTCGACATCTTAAGTCTTTTGTGAATGCAATTTAAATTGGTGTTTCTCAGTGGTAGGTTGGTAGATAATGGAAAAGTAAATGTAGGTAATGTTTATAAAAGCATCATTTTGCATAGGATGCAACAATTTTTAGCTCACCTGAAAGAGCCCATATGATTTTTTTGATATGTTGCTTCTTTCGATTACTGGGACAGTGAGTTAAATCAATAATGTAGAGTTCCTGGTTAAAATAACTGTAGATTGTTATCAGAATTAATGCAACCAGGGACTGTAATTACATTCTAGACAAGTTTGATCACAAATTACATAAATTTGTAAGTAATTGTATATATGCAGGTTTTTTTAAAGGAAAATGTTAGGTACCTGGTATGGACATATAGGGACTCGATTTCTTTAATTCTAGGGACCCAGTGTTAATTTTCTCTGAGTATAGGGATCAGAATCGGGTCCCTATAACACCTTGAAAAAACCCTGATCAATGTCAAAATATTTTCAAGGTTTCAAAGATTGACATTTTTGAATAAACATTCACAAAATTGTGCAAACTATTTTTCAAGGTTGTAGCAATTGTGTCCAAACAAAATAAGCTTGGTTTGTATCCCAAAGACTGCTACCAAAAATAGATTGAAAGACATTGTCTTTCTTGTGCTCTGTGCAGGTACCATTAGTTGTTATTTCGGAATATTGACCCAAATGTTTTAGGATTTTTTTTTGCTACATTAGGCATTTAACCCTTGAAATGCATGTAAGTGTCAAAACATATGCTGGCCAAATTTGTGTCTTTCAGTTTTTCACACTTATCTGGTAAGAGCAGTGTCTTATTTTATATATTTATTTCATTTCCAGTGCGGTTTACAAATGTTCAAACTGTGTACCATCAGGATTAACTACCAGCATTAAATATTTTGAGTTACCAGTTAAATTCTCCAGAAAATCAATGAATGTGTGTGAAGTGTCATGAACTTTTACTTTATGTTCTGAGTACTTTTTGATTTGATTCTGATTAATTTTTACTCATCAGTTGTCAATTTTTTATTCTGATATCCTCACCTGCGGTCTTCAATCTTGGGAATGAGCAAAAGACTGGTATCTCTGGTACAAGTCGCAGAGATGGGACTTTTACTTAGACGTCACAGCATTAATGCATCGCAACAAAGTGCACAACTGTGAAATTTGTAAAGACCTAAATGTCGAACCACTTCCCCAAATGGAGAAATCCTAGCTGTCATAGCCGTTTTTAACAGACTAAAACGCGCCAAGAAAAGTTGGCGAGGCGTGTCCTGCTGGCTACACCCGTGGGAACACACTAACGCAAATGTTCCTTTAAACTGTGCAACTGAGCAGCTATTTGCGTTCCACTATGCTGCAGTGGTGCATGACTTTGCTTTTTCTCTGTTACACAAGCCTGAAACCATTGGGAAAAACACGATTTGTTGTTAGGTGTGGCAACAAGTTACAATCATTTTGCCCCTCCAAAAGATATCAGCTGCTTGTGGCCCAGCCGTTACGTGTGTCACCCCCCCCCGCAGTCAGTCTACTTTACCAAGTTCGTGCTATTCGCATACGTTTGTTTTCGATCCACCCTAAAATTAATGTTCAGAGACAACTTTCGAATCCCATCTAACACTTGTCCTCTCGCAGTCCATCCACCGAAAATTGGCAAAACGAATCATGGAGAACGGCGGCTGCCCGTCCAGCGTTCTTACTGTCCTTTTGCACGAGCTCTGGGTTGAACAGCAGTCGGCGTATGTTTGGAGATGTGCGGCTTTTGCCTTGAATGAAGATCAGTGAGTGGACATTTTGTTGTTATATACAAAAACAGTACTAGTGGTCTAGCAGAATCTCTACGAGAAAGGATGATTGCTTTCAGAAGTACGGTGTGAGTTTGTCTCGAAGTCTTGGCGAAGATGTGTACGCCAGGCCAATTCGATTACCGGCCAATGTTTGCCAGATATTAACTGGGATTTTAAACTGCCACAAATATCTCTTTCTAGCATATCTAAAACAGAAGGATTGAGCAACACTTGAAATACATGATCTCAGTTCCCCATAGAGAATGTTTGTCGGGTGAGCGCTACTCTGAAACAAGGCGGGCGTGACCAAGCCAGCGCAAACGCCTTGTTCAAAAATAACTAGACAGGTAACTGCAGCAGGTGCGCTGCAGAAAGACCTCGTTTCTGATCTTGTCCCAACGCCAATAGGTATGTCCGAAAACTCGTTTGAACCAAGACGCGTTGAAAAAAAACAACATAAGACCTGGCAGCCGCCCTTGTTAGACGTTGTTTGTCGGTAAATTGCAGGTTAGTCTGATGCGTCGTATTTATGCTTGAGAACGTCAACATTAAGTTCTCGGAGAAAAACTTTCGGATTTTTCATTAATTCACTTGTTGCGAATAAAATAGCGCATTTTTTCGTTGTTTAGCGCTCTTAGCATTACGCAGTTGCACTATCGCAAGAACTGGGACGCGTGCATCGTTCACCTCATCGCATTTATAAGCAACGTAACGAAGATGGCACAATGACTGTCCATTCGGACGCTATAAGAATTAACGCCAATTCTGCTCGAGCATTCGTTCAGTAGTCGTAAGTGAAAGAGATTACCGCATACTTGTCGCGAAACAAGGAATGTCAGTCCTGTTATACGGGAGTTTGGACGGCCGTTCTTCTTGCCTTGGTCGTTCTCAAACCAGTGCTATGCCCTAAGCACGCAAAGTGCAATGTTCTGTTAAGCAGGGTTCCTACGGAGTATGGGAAGGTATGGAAAAAAGTTTGGTCATTTTCCAGCCTGGAATAGTCTGCAAAAAATTTTTCTGGCCTGCTAGTATGGAAACAGAAAGTAATTTTCCAGACTTGATCCTTTGACATGCATTTTCCTAATATTTTATGCAAGGTTTATAATTTTACTTCCATCGTGTTAAATATTATAGTGCCTATGTTTGATCTGGTATGTCACTCGGAAAAGTTAAGTCTGGAAAAAGTCCGGAAATTTATATTGCTGTTGAACGGACAACAATTCAGTCAAATTTGTCTTAACGACGGTAAGTTGCCGGCCGGAAAGTGACTAATTGCTGTTGGGAAATTTATCTGCAGTACCCATGACTAAATGTGATGCCTGGCAACAAGCACAGCAAATAATTTGCCATGACTTCTGATATTAAAAAAAAAAACATTTAAATCGCTTTTACCCATGTTGTTCTTTTTTTTAACTTACCGGTCATGAATCTGCCTCAAATGCTTGGCGACTTCATCGCTCGGTAGCGCTAGAGAGCATACACGTTTGAACTTCTTTCCGGCGCAGAAAGTTCGCTCCGGTCCAAATGGAGATTGTCAACCTCAAAGCAACGAATTGCGGAGCGTACAAGCCGTACCCGAGCATCCACCAACAGCGAAAACTGCCTGAAGTCAACGCCGCTCTGGCGAATCTCGAAGCATCTTTCACTTCTGCGCCCGAAACGACCTCTTTTCGCATTGTCGATGCTGCCAGGTACCCTTGCATTGTAAGAGCTACCCGCAAAAAGCAATGTTTTCAAACGACGCCGTAATAACGCGCTCGAAGTATTTTACAGCTTGAGCGGTTTGTCCTTTCCATAAGTCGCCAACGTGGACAAACGTGCCTCAGCGTGCAGCCGAATATAGCTTTTGTTTGTGTTCAAGATGTTTTGAGTGATCTCAAAGCTTCGGTGCTGAAAAAAATCCATTTCACTGGCCTATTCTGTGTTGAAATAATCCATTCCAGCAGCCGCAGCGGTCAGTGTTGATGTGTGCGTTGTACTGTGTAAACATTTTTGGAGCTTTTCACGAAAACCTACAGAAAACTAAGAGCTTTCAATTGTCATTTTTTGGAGCTATTTTTTATAGCACGTAAATTTTTCAGAAGTACATACTACAGCACATGCACATGTTGGAGAGTTGACAAACTGAGCACTTAAAAAATCCTTTTCACGAATGCAGTACATCTAGAAAAGAAAGGTTTTGACGAGATGTTTCTGCCTATGACCAATAAGAATGGCGGGCGGGCATTCTGAGACGATGATGTGTATTTTTAAAAAGCGCGCAACGACGACTGCGCAAATATCAGCGAGCCCAACAAAGCCCTTTCCCGCATCACGTTTCAGGCCCTGCATTCAGATATCATGCCCATCCGTGCCCATTAATTGCGGCGCTGTGTGCCTCTGCAGGCAAGCCAGCGGTGAGGTCGTGAAAGCGCTGGACAGCTGCGCGGGAAGTCTGCGAGAGACCGAGCTGCTGCTCGAGCGCGCTCACGCCGAGAAGCGGAAGCTGGAGCAGCGCCGGCAGGAGCTGCTGGGTGGGTATAGCCTGAAATGTTTTTGAGTTAATCTCCTGCCAACCGAGACACCGATCCGCACGTCTGCGTAAGCTAACAACATGGCGACAGTGAGGACTTTTCCGCCATGTTTTGTTTTAACCAGATGCGCAAATCGATGAGATTTCGCAAAAAGACGTTGTTTTTTCGCCAGAATTGCGGACAAAGGGCGTGGTGATGGCCATATCCTGTTAATTTCCTTGATGCGCAGTAAGGTTTTTCGTCAACGCTATGGTCCATCGCTGTACGCGCAAAGCTGGTAGGTTGGGTTCGATTCCTGGTCGGGTCACACTGAAGACTTGAACTATGGCACTTGCGGCCTGTCTAGCCTCGTGCTCGGCGTTGATGGGTGGGTGCAAGGTAACAGTTCACGCGCGATGCCGATGTTGCCATCGGCTCGCCACCAGTGCACCATTCACTGCGAAACTAGCCGGGTGGACCACGGCACAAGCAAGCGGAAATTGGCGCCGCAAACCACTCTGTGACACTCGGTAAAGAGTACAGAAAGCGAGCATAACGAAACTGAACTGAACTAGAACAATGGCCGAAAGCCAAATTGCTATCAAGCGTTGGTGGGCGCGTCGAGCTGCACAATTCCTTCGTCTCCAATAACAGCTGCATAATTCCTTCGTCTCCAATAATAATGGCGACGCGCAACTTGACCGGCTTTGAGTCTTCAAGATACTATTCGTTTCTGAGAACACTGCTGCTCTCACATGAAGCATTCGCGCGCTTTGATGGCGTGGTGAAAGTCGAAGCCAATTTCGGCGCAGGTTTAAATCTTAAGTATATCAATGGTCTTTAACGTTTTCAAGCCACAATGACCCCTATTTTGACAATACACGAAACAACTAAAAAAAGTTCGACCCGGATTGTGGATGTTTATCTCATTTACGTTTCACCGTAAGAAATTATTTGTTTCGCGATGGCGTTTTTGGACCCTGACGATCGCGCTATAATGAGGTTTCACTGTGCAAAACATCTCTTTGAAATGAAATACTTAATACCCCCAAGATCTAATCTCAATACCCCATGGGGTATTGAGGCAAACTTCCCCTTCAGTAAAGCGTCTGGGATCCCCTTATCTTCTTTTAAAAATAGAGATATTAACGTGTCGTATATGCTTGTGTACGAGTCGATCTTATGTATAAGTCGATGTGTATTTTATAACCAAAAATTGTGTCATTTTAAGTATTACCTGTGTATAAGTCGGCTGTAGATTTCAGGCACAGTCACTGTAGGAAACAGCAATCGTTGTCCCCTTTTTATTTGTGAAAACAGCGAAATCACCGGTGAGCATTTTTTAAGGTGAAGAATCATAATTTGAGCGTTTGTTAAGGCCGGCATATACCTACCGTATATAATATGCATAACAACGGGGTTTTCTTTTCACATTCACATTGTATACGACTCTTCAGCAACATCTCCATAAACATTACCTGTCTGTAAGTCGACCCCAAAAATATAACCTTAAAATCGTCTCCCAAAAACTCGGCTCATACACAAGTATATACGGTGTTTCCTTGCATATATTTTACCCTTTTTTATCTGGCGCCTGGAAGCGAACATGGCAGTGAGCTTAAAAAAGCACATTTTTCTTCAAGAAAAAAAGGCTCTTTGCGGCCACTTCGAACCGCCGTGTCACAGTGGTCTGCGGTCAAGACGCTCTTCGCCGGTTACTCTGCGCCTCAGGCCGAGCGGTTCGTTCATACCGAACAGTGTAATGATCCGAAGCTTTACGTTAACGCCAAGCACGTGGGCGCAAGTCCCATTGATTCCACGTCTCCTGTAAGATCCGCAGCGAATATCGAATGCAGTCCACCGAACTGAGAACTCAACAGTGGTGTACTGAGCCTCCTTGCTTTGGCTGAATTTACAGCACTTCGACTCTGAAACATTTTTTGAAGTTTTGCACTCCGACTTTTGCTTAAACCCGAAATTGAATGCTGCAAGCTATTCACGAAATGACTCCGGCTCCCGGCTTTTCGTGAAAAAATCCGGCTCCACTCATATTTTGGAAATTCAGCAAGACTCCGGCAGGAGTCCACGCCTGCACTCCGGCTCATTAGCACCACTGTATCACGTGATCGACTGTGTTTATTATCACTTTGTTTTTATTCAAAAACGAACGTCGCCCACAGACACACGTGTGTGTGCTCGCGTCTTTGCAGATCGCAAAGCTTTGGCCGAACGCGTCGAGACCGAGACAAGCTGCCTGGACGAGTCCAGCGAATCGTGCGACACCGACGTCTCTTGCGACATGGAGAAGGCGACGACGACGGCGGACCTGGGCCGAGACGCCGAAGGAGGCCAGTTCCGGCCGGCGCAAACCTTTCAGGGCCCCGAAAACTCGTCCGACGCGAACGGTCACTGTGTTTTACCTTCGGAAGGACGGCCGGTTCCGGATGGGCAGGCGCGGCGCACGGAACCCCCTGTTTCGAAGGACCCGTTCGACAACCTCGTGAGCATAGCGAAGGCGGATTTAAAGAAATCGGGAGGAGG
>Ga0210059_1007446_pt1 | contig 17382 bp, 10 predicted proteins | sample Ectturendosymbi2_FD_188042 | JGI IMG/M metagenome (GOLD analysis project Ga0210059, IMG submission 188042) | Ecteinascidia turbinata endosymbiont from Florida, USA - Sample 2 (SPAdes) (version 2) | ecosystem: Host-associated > Tunicates > Ascidians > Unclassified | place: Key West, Florida...
CACTCGAAAAATTTTTTTTCAGTTGGGGGTGCGGATTTTTTGTGAGCGACGTCATAAGTAGAGGGCTTTTAGGTCAACTTGGCCCACTTCATCTGGCCCTGGGCCCTAATCATTAGATGGTAGTCTTTTGCTAAAGTTTTTATTGGAAACTAGGCTACAATCCGAGTCTTTTGATACTTTGGATGACCTGCTGGGGTTTCGGGTTCAAAAGTTATGATCCTAAGTACCAAAAATATTTGACTAATTAGCTAATTAAATACTTAGGCAATTTGTTTATTTTAGATAATAACTTTTGAATCAGAAATGTTAGAAAGTCGATCAAAGGCTCTGAAGACTTGGATTTGAGCCTAGTTTCCAATGAAAACTTCAACGAAACACTTTGGCCTATTGGTTGGGCCTTAGGCCAGGCAAAATGACCCAAAAACTACTTCACTTATGATGTCACTCACAAAATATCCGCTCCCCCCAACCAAAAAATTTTTTTTCGAGTACAGGCTAGAAGGCTGGCTGATCCGTTTAACCCCTTGAACAGCTCTCTAGTGCAATCAGCGGAGGAGCCATGGCGTTGGTAAGGCAACTGAAAACTGCTGTTATTTAGGGTGAAATCGAAGTACGAATATATCGTACGCTTGCTCTCAAAGTGTTAATAAATTCATTAAAATGTTTCACATTTTATTATACTTTTAGGTACAAGTAAATGACATATACCAGATAAAACCTTTTCTTTAATTAAACGTATCTCATAAATGCAACTCAAACTCATTGGCGGCTGTACTTCATATAAATAAAAGTAATGCGGTCGGCAGTAACAAAAGGTTGTACACCCCTGGTCTAGACCAGCCAATACTTACTGATGCAGGCTGAGGAAAGGCTTGTTTAATTTTTACGCGAGAGCATGGTGTGCAGAAAGTTTGCCAACCTCTGCAAGTTTGGCAAAGAATACTGATGACCTGTTTGAGAACTGAAGTCATCATTGTAATCTACTGTTTGTGCATGAAAGCATGCTGTAAATAAATCATTGCAAGTCTACATTATGATTAAATAGTGTGCAAAAATGTGGACTGCTTTTAATGTACAGAACACCGACAAATATGGATGAAAGAGCAGTTGTTTTTTTTACCCAGAAAAAGTTTTTTTATCCCTTCGCCTGGGTAAAAATGCTAGTGTTTTTTATTATATAGAATTTTTCTTTGGGAAAAGATAACCAAAAAATTTCAATGTCACAATATGCTTTGACATGGGGGTTACCTTCTATGAAAAGACCAAGAAAATACCTCAGCTTGATTCAGAGATAATGCAAACTTAAAATTTTTATCTTTTTTACCCCATTTCACTATTTGGTTTATTGACACGATTTTCCATTGTTTTTCTGTAGCTGTTCTTAGCAATGGATGACATTTGATTGGGAGATGAAAATCATAAGCAGAGTAACAGTTATCCAATTTTAGTCAGGAAAATAATTTTATGGTAGAGATGTGTCAATAGCGGACATGTAAATTTGTAGCGATTGGTTGGGCTTCCACACCAAAGGTTTGAACTCATCTTTATACAAACATAACTATTCCTTGAAGGGGAAGTGTAGTGAATCATAATAACTGGTTAGTTGAGCTCTGCTGAAACAACTGCTGCAGAGTCTGCAATGGTAAAAAAACCACCAGTGTCCCTTTAACCCTTAAAAGACCGCGCTAGCCAATATATTGGCTCACACTTTTTTGGCCATAAATGGCCAGCCGCTAGAGCTAGAAAACTGTTCAAACCCTCAGATTCAACAAGTCTTCTAGTTGACATCGAAAAAAAAAATTTTTGTTTTTGGTTTGGTGTTTGCTGGGGGGAACGTCACAAGTGGGGATGTTTTTGCATTTTTTTTGCCACCTTTACCTGGCCCTGGGCCCCAACCCATTGACCAATTCTTTTGGCTCAAGTTTTTTTCGGAAACTAGGCAAAAATCTGCGTCTTTAGAGCCCTTGAATGGCTTTCTAGCATATCTGTAGCCAAAATTATGGATAAAAAAACAAAAATTGGTAAAAATTTCTGCCCACACAAACCCCAATTTGGGTTGGAACACACCCCTTCTCTATATGGACAACACTTGCCAGCGGATCGAGCTAGAGAGCTGTTCAAATCCGCTTTGAATCGAGAAAGACTTGTAGTTTAGACTGAAAAAAAAAACAATTTTCACTGTGCGATTTCGGCCTTTCTGGCCATGTTTACAAAACCACAGGATGTTTTGACAGGTTTGTCAAAACAATCCATGACGTCAACGTCCCGTGGGAGTTCAAAAATCAAGCCGAATCACTGACGTGAAACCGCACGAGATTTAAATGCATTCTAGGCTATAGTACGAGCTTTTAGAGGGTTTGATGGACTTTCTAGCGTTTCTAGTTGGTAAGTTATGGCAAAAATAGTAGACTATTAATTAGGGAAATCCCCACTAATCCCCTAGGAGTCTCCTGTCATATTTGGAATATTTTTGGCATAATTTTTGAACCAGAAACGCTAGAAACTCAATCAAGGGCTCTAAAAATGTGTATTCTTGCTTAGAAACCAAAAATATTGTGAGCCAAAATATTGGCGCTTTGGATCGGATGATGACGTCATGAAATTAACCAAAAAACATACTCCTGTCATGATCCCAGTGGCCCGAAACCCCCCACCCAAATTTTAATTTTTTTAAAATTCTAAACTACACGACGCCACTAGTCATTACAGGGTTTGAACAGCTCTTTAGCTCAATCTGCTGCCGAGTTATAGCTGGCCAAAGTTTTCCCTGAAAGGGAAAAATATGCCTTTTTTGAAACCTTTTGAATTTTGCCAAAAACTGGGTTTTTAAGCCATAATTTTGGCTACAGATATGTTAGCAGGTCAATCAAGGGCTCTATAGATGCCGATTTTGGCCTAGTGTTCAAGACAACTTTGATTCAACAGAATAGGTCAATGGGTTAGGGCCCAGTGCCAGGTGAAGGTGGCCGAAAAATTGAAAACATGCCCTCATTGTGACGTCCAGAAAACGCCAAAACAAAAAACGTTTTTTTCGTTCTGAAGTAGAAGACTTGCTGAATCTGTAGAGGGTTTGAACAGCTCTCTAGCTCTAGCGACTGGCATTTTTTGGCCAAAAGAAGGCCAGTCAATCACGGCCGTTGAAGGGTTAAATCAGTGGTTTTTAACCCTTTTCAAGCAGCGACTGATGTTCCAACCCAATTTAACCTAACGACCCCCTTCCGAAGATTTCTAGTCAGGCATATGTAATGCAGTTGTGTTTGCACAACAGAAATCACAATGACTGAAAATGACCAAAAAATTTGATATCACTATGTTGAACAAAATCTCATAATTATTAAATTCATGCACATGGCAGCATCAGTGAAAGAGACCTGTGCCGTATGCAACTCACTCTACAGCACAATTCATTTAAAACTAAAATACCTCTCAAGTTAGCTACTGCATTCAGACATCTAATTTACAAACACAGCACATTCTTACGTCACAAAGTTACTCGTGCGTTGCCAAACACAACAGTACTGTAATGGTCATAATCACACTCAAAACTTTGTAATGGTATGATCACACTTGAAAAAGTAGGCTATCGTTATTGCCTGGTGATCCTATTATTTTGGCTACAGCAAAAGTGGTACCTGATATGAAATATAGAAGAAATTATGAACATTTTTATCAAAAACTCTCATGACCTCTAGAAAAAAGGAAAAAAGGCACACGATGTGGTGGTTGCGACCCTCAGGTTGAAAACCACTGCTTTAAATAAAAAATTTTAATTCCAGTTTTTAATTCCTTTTTTTTTTGCATTTTATTTTATACACAGAAACATACTTTACTGAATCCCATGAATGGATTCAGGTTGATGGAAACACTGGAGTGGTTGGAATAACAGACCATGCGCAGGTGCTAAAACTGCTGATATGTGTTATCACTTGGTGCAGTAAGTAGGTAGTGGTGTTTGCTATTCAATGTGACAGGCATTTTTCATGGATTTATAATAGGCCATATGCATTAATGGTGCTTCTCAGGATCTGTGACATGTTGTGACAAGAATGCGTAACTTTAGCTCTTTAAATAAAGTTTTGTGATTGAGGATTTGTAGTTTTAAATGTGAAATCGATTTTCTATTAAATAAATTTGCCAATTGGTTCGTTGCTCACATCTGTTGTGGAGAGTACTTACTTGACTTTTGTCATTTTTTATGAAAATAAGCAGGTGCAAGTGATACCCAAGATTGTCAGGTGACAAAACAGTGTAGTTGGACCCAGTCTCTCCAGTCACTGCTCAATAGCAATTAGAGTGGTCTATGAAACCTAATGGAATAACTTTCTTTTCGTTCCTAATATTTTAACTGTATTTTTTTCAGGACAAACTGGGCGACATAGTGTACTGTGAACTTCCTGAGGTTGATGATAGTTTTGAAAAAAATGGTAAGTTAAATGGGGAGATATTTTGAATGTAATTCGATTTTACGTTGGTAGGCATTATCAAAACAACTTGTTGTTTAAAATTTGCAAAACAGCTGTGGAAGGCTTTATAACATTTATCATCAATTTCAGATTCTAAAAAAACTTAAAAGTATGATTCTTATCTGTTTTGTATTCCTGATTGTTTCACAGTTCAAATTTGTCATTTTACCTTAAGAAAAACTTAGTTGGTTGATGATCTGACCCGAAAGCAATTTTTTGTGATATTGTGGTTGTAATTTTAATGTAGTGATTATTTCAGTTGTGATATCAAATTATGATATATGTCTCCTAATTAAGATTATTTACTAATTAAGAGTAAATGATGATATATGTCTCCAAATTAAGATTATTCAAATTATGATATACCGTATATACTCGCTTATTAGCCGCACTTTTTATACCTGGAATATGACCTGTATTTTGCCTGTGGCTTATACGCGCAACATACCCAGAGGGACAAAGTTCTCGCATGAGCTATCACTGAATTTCAGTCATCCAGTCGAACCGGAAATGATCTACTGTACTTATAGACGAACTTCCTTCAATCTACCATACTTATAGACAAACTACCTTCTGACGAAGAAGATTTCTTAGGTTTTGAACAATAAAATTGACTTTCATTACATTTGCCTGTAAAAATCAATATTTTGTGGTTGATTCGCGCAGGGTCGTCATTGGTGATAAGGTCAATTGACCTGTGGCTTATTCGTGAATTGGTTCTGGGTATATGGCTAAAATTTCTGCTGCGGTTAATAAGCGCGTATATATGGTATGTCTCCTAATTAAGATTTTTGTTTGCTTTAATTGTCCTTGTAATTTACTTCACCTTTAAGTTTGTCATAAACTTTTCAAAGGTGCCTCATGAGTTTAAAACATTATATTTAGTCTTTAGTTTGTTCACTTTTGCTCATTTAACCCTTTTAGGCCCATAGCGGCCACTTATTTGACCAAACTTTTCAATTACATAACAATGCATAACTTGCCAGCCGCTAGAGCTAGAGAGGTGTTCAAACCCTGTACGGATTCAGCAAGTCCTCTAGTTTTGACTGACAGTTTTGGGTTTGGGGTTCTCTTGGGAGACGTCACAAGTGGGGGTGTTTTTGCGTTTTTATGGCCTACTTTACCCGGCCCTAGGTGCCAATCCAATGAGCCAATTTTTTGGCTCAAGTTTTTTTTGGGAACTAGACTCTCATCCGAGTCTTTAGAGCTCTTGATTGGCTTTCTAGCATATCTGGAGCGAAAATTATGCCACAAAAACCAAAAAGTTGTCAAAATTCCCACCCCTTCAAACACTAACCTTGGGTGCACAACAACCAGTTTGTATATGGCCATAACTCACTGCCAGAATCAGCTAGAAAGCTGTTCAAGCCTCTAAAGACTCGTGAAGACTTGTAGTTTAGACTGCAAAAAGATTTTTTAGCTTGAGGTCTCAGGTTTTCCGTTGATGTTTACATAATGATAGGATGTTTATGCATATTTGTTTACATTTGGATGACGTCATCATCAGGGAATCGAACAATCGAGCCGATGTCATGGCATAAAGTTTTCTTGGATTCTAGGCTACAATCTTTAGAGGGTTTGATGGACTTTCTAGCATTTCTTTTTCAAAAGTAATGGCTAAATAAACATAAATTAATTAGGGAAATCCCTGTAATTACTCAGCATATTCCTCAATAAATTGGGGTTTTCTGGCCGTAACTTAGGCACCAGAAACGCCAGGAAGTCAATCTAGGGCTCTAAAGATTCATATTCCAGCCTAGAATCCAACCAAACTTTGAGGCACAATTTCAGCTCATTGTCTGGGTGATGACGTCATAAAAGAAAAACAAAAAAGCAAAACCTACCCTCACTCTGATGACACCCACCGAAAAACCCAAACCCAAATCTCAACATGTTTTTTTACAGTGCAAACTACAAGACGTCACGCGTCTTTTGAGGGTTCGAGTAGCTGTCTATCATGTTCTCGCGGCGAGTTATCGCTATCCACACAAGCCGCCAGTGGGAGACTCATGCTTTTTCTGCAATTTTCTGGTTTGGGGGTAAGATGGGGTTTTGGCGCCATAACTTTGGTTCCAGACATGCTAGAAGATCAATCAAGAGCTCTATAGACGCGGAGGATCACCTAGTTTCCAAAAAAAAGTTTGAGCCCAAAAATGGCTCATTGGATTGGCGCCCAGGGCCAGTCAAAGTTGGTCAAAAAAAAGCACCACCAATTTGTGACGTCCCCCCAGGAGAACCCCAAACCCAAATCAAAATATTTTTTTTTAAATCGAAACTAGAAGACTTGCCGAATCCGTAGAGGGTTTGAATAGCTCTCTAGCTATAGCGGCTGGTGAGTTATGGCGTTGCAAACGTGGGCGAAGATGTTTTGCGGTGAGCCTAAGAGCCCACCGCAAAACATCTTCGCCCACGTTTGCAACGCCATATGTTTCGCCAAATGTTTCTGTTTCTTATTGAAAGCAGTTCTAGATCACATGGTTTTAATTGGCTGATTTATAGAAGGTTTTTGCAATAAAATACTCGATGTATATCAGAATTTATTACACCTGATAAAAGAAATTAATTTCAAGCACAACCATAGGCTTGCGCAGTAACACTTACCATCTCAACGTGATATTATAATGGGCAAGCGCTGTACCACGTCAAATCATGGTTTATCCCAAAAATTTGAATTCATGGTTCTACTAGTAGATACTTGTGAAAATGATTTTTATACAAATATTTACCAAAAAACTTAGGTTGTAAGTTCAGTTAAAAATTTTGTTTCAACTTTTTTGGGGTTAATCTGTTTTGTTTATTTTTGTGTTTTCATTAATTTCCATGTCCCAAAAAATCACTTTATTTGTGAAGACTTTAATTTCAACTTATGGAAAATGGCATCACTTTTACATTCAGTATTGACTTTACAGTAAAAATTAACGTTAAGTGCATACTTACTTTCCACCTTAAAATATATATTTGTATAAATCTATGGCCCATGTTATAAATTGTTCTGTAAAGTTATAAAAAACGATATACAATTCCATAGACAGGTTGGAAATGTTTATAATGCCAAAGTTGTACATTGCATTTTGCAATGAAACCGCAAGGGTGTGTTTCCGAATTCAATCTGATAAACTGTTTAAAGGTTTAAATATGAATTCTATGAATATGCACTAAACCCTGCAACTCCCAGTGTTTGCCGAAAGATTAGGTTACCTACATCGATTTTTGAAGGTTTGGCCATAGTGACCGCTAACATATTTTGAAAGACCACAACTGCTTTTCCTAAAGCATTTGATTTGAACTGATAAATATCAAGATGGTCCTAAAGAAAAGTTTTAAGTGCATTTTGGTGGTGGTTGTGAAGCAAGTTTCTGTATTTTTGAGAAACCGTTGGAGAAATTTGAAAGACTATTCGCAAAACACCTAAAAAGACAGTGGTTGCCTTCTAACGCACATCCTCATTCCGCCTTACGTAACAGTGAGTGAATCGAGACGAAATGACTTCCGCTCAATTTGAAGATGACATTAGCGACCACCTGCGCTATCAAATATGAAACTTGGTACAGGATAATATTCAGATGCTAAATTGCATTCAGTGAGGAACGAAATGATCACAGCTTCCATAAAACATGCTGTGCGATTGATTTGAGTTCCACAATTTAACTGGGGTAGTTACTTGCGGGTACGCCACTTTTCGGTCTGAGCCGTTTCAGTCAGACTATGAAATCTTGCAGAATGCAAACATATTTCAACGAGAAGTTTTACTTAAACAAACTACAAACGTGATCCAAGATCCAACAGTTAATCAGCATCAACATATGATTTTCATTATCATCAACAAGCCAATCAAATCATTTTCGATGTTTTGTAATTAAATACAAATTCTTCAAAGTCATAATTACAATTCAGATTCAATCGCAATCATGACTCCTCAAAGGGAGTTGTACAACACCAGCTAGAGTGACATTTCGCCTGTCTATAATCACTTAAATAAACGAATGTAATAAGTTGTTTATGTACAGAAATGCCCCAGACAGAATCGGCCAGGCCGAAAAATCCTGTTCCGGTTACTTGCAGGGATGCGCAGTCGGAGGTAATACGTCCGGGCTTCTAGCTTGCAAACTTTTCCAACTCCGACCGTTCCAAAATTTCCGACTCCCCAACATAACGTGAATTAAGTTTGTCTGCCAAGCGTCAACACTGGCAAAGAAGCGAGCTGAAATTATTTTAGAAATAAGCATTTTGTTATTGTTGCTAGATACATGAGTTAAAGGCTTTCAATTAATCTATTTCTCTAAAGCAGGGGTCGGCAACCTGCGGACCGGGTCCGGCCCGACCCGGCCCGCAGTCCCTTTACAAATTGTAGTAACTGTATGGCACGCCTAGTGGTATTATATTTTATGCATCTGCACCCCTTGCAATTTATTGCATTGCATACTTAATGAGGAACTGAAACCGCGCTGTGCTGTAAGTTTGATTTATGTCGTATTTTGGGCTGTCGTTATGAACTGTAAAGTTCGGGAGTTATCTGATGGAAATTCCATAAATTCCCAGCTTTTATCAACATCATAAACAGCTAAGGGAACGGAATTGCTGGTGAAAAATTAGTACGGCCCGCCATTCCTTGCAGAGTTTGTGTTTGGCCCGCGACTAGGGTATAGGTTGCCGTGCCCTGATCCAAAGAATATTTGCTAATAATAAAAATTCCTTTTGTGGATTTTCGCAATCGGATAAAAAATCCCATTCCATCCAAAAACCCTGGCTACAAGTTATAAAATCAGAGTTTACGCTTTCAAAAACACAAACCTTTGGTCTTACAGATATTTCCAGTAAGAAAGTTTGTAAATAAAATCTTCAGTATTTGGTAAGAAGCTTTCAGCATTTTTCTTCAGTGCAATCCGTAAAAACCGTTTTATTAACACCTTTCGTGCTGTTTGAAGCGTTTATGCGTCATACGTTCAAATGCACAGGGTGCGGAATGACACATATATGCTTCATTCAATCGAATAAATTTTCCACCAATGTTCTTCATATCAAGACACGCTAATCCTGAAAATTTCCTACAAATTGACCAAAAACTTTTGATTTTGAGGTTTGGTAGCAAACCATCTTGCTAGGCCTAGGCTAAAAGACTGTTTCAAAAAAGTTAGGTGTGAACAGTTGTTTGGTAACACACAATAACATTTTTTGTACTCATTTGGTTGCAATGAAAATTTACAATAATGTTCTCCATACCTACCTGCATAATCTCTGACAATTTCAAGTAACATCAGCAAGAACTTTTTTAGTTATGCCGTTTGGTAGCCAGCAACAATTTGCTGAGCCTAGGCTACAACACTTTTTGCAAAACACTTAGCTCTTTACAGTTGTTGCGTGTATAAGGATAACTTTTTTTAGTTGTGTTGGTGCACAGAAAATTTCCACATGATATTCAGATCTATTCTCATCATCTCTGAAAATTTGAAGTAATTCTAACAAAAAGCTTCGGAGTTAGGTACTTTCGTTTCGTAACTACAGACGCTCTAGGCTACAAAGCTTTATCCTATACAGCAGGGTTGAGCAGTTGTTCTGTGAAGCACCATAACTTTCTCAATATTAAAGTTTTTGCAACCAAAATTTACAAGAATTATCTTCGAATTGTTATGCATTTCGCATGAAAATTTGAATTCAATGCATCCAAGAACTTTGCGAGGTAATATTTGTTGAATCGAGCAACCGGACTCTGTTCCCGCGCATCGGAGAAATTGTTTGTGCGCGTGCACGCGCTGATTTGGGTTCAGCAGTTGTTGAGTAGGGTGCATTAACTTTTAACATGCTTGGTCTTTTGCAACCAAATTTTAGACGATTCAATCGAGCACGCCAGATTCTATTTGAATAAGAGCTGATTATGCCTACATCGTAGGCGAAATATATACTCTATAAGATCTTAGTGTCTGATTCTTTGCTGAGAAAGGATTTCTTTCCATGGACAGTGAAATTTTAGACAAATCTTTCTTTTGTGAAAATTCATCTTACCTGAAAATTTGAAGTCAATCGGCCGAGTACTTTTTGAGTTATTCAATTTTGTGTATAGCTGTTGGATGAAAACAACCTAAAAACCGTCCGGCACCAGCTGAATACTCGCGTGGAATTTATACCGCACCGAAGGTGTAATTTCGTTACTGTTCGAAAAAATTGTGTGATAAATTGGCGGTTTAATGTGTAAATTTCTCATCCAAACCAACAATATCTTGTTACTCTGTGAATTTTTTTTAAGAATTCCATGCATTTTTGTATTGCCGTGCTTAGCTGTCGCTTGTTGATGTTGCAACTGTTACGCACTTTGCAGAAGCGTTCGGTACTGTGGAGAGTGTCAAAGCTGCCAGCGACTTGTGCTTGCCGATGTCTGGAAAAATATTGGAAAAGAACGGTGCTGTCGTCGACTCTCCCGGTATTATTAACGAAAAAGCAGAAAACGACGGTACGACTTGTGCTTGCTGGCGCTATGTATCAAGGGCGACCCATATTATTCAGCTTGATTTTGTCGGTTAAGTCTACTAACGGAAAATGTATAACACCCATAACTTTTTCCGAAAATTGGGAAGTTACGTTGGAACGTACAGTTTTTTGTCTGTGTTGGATCTCAACCAAAAGAATTATAATATCATCCAGTATATATGAGATACGAATAAAGCACGGTAGCAATAGCTGGTGATTGCTGTTGTTTAATGCAATTTCACTCACCCTGAAAATTTAAGAAGACAATCATATTTTATTCTAAAATTTGCAATGCAAATAGGATTTTTACGAAAATAATACTATGAATAACGTTCTTGACCAACTATAGACAAAAACTTTTGTTTTATTGGAAATGTGCATTGCCCAAGGTTCCAGTCGAAAGTTGACGTAATTTGCAACTTTCGTTTCTTATACGCGACCTTTGATTTTTTCCAACCACGTTAAGGTGATTCTCGCCATGACCCCACTCAGTTTTCCTAAGCGAGAACCTGAACAGAGTGAGAAGCCCAGGCTGCTGTCCCCACTGGCCTTGAAGCTACTGGTATTCCTGTTGTGCTCGCGATGAGAAAAAGTCTGTTATAAAATCTGGAACTTGTTGTGGCAGAGGTGCGAAGTTTGCATGTTTCCACATTCTCTCAGAGATGATTGAGTTCTTCAAGCGTCCAGAAGGTTATAGTGTTTGCATATTCGTTTCCTCGTGGTAAGAATATTTATTTCCAGTCGATGACCCTTACGTCTACTTCCTCTTTTGTAATAACCCACTACAGCTAAACACGTTTATTGAGATTTTAGGGCGGTGCTAGCGATAAGTTTTTGTAAAATGTTTAGTCCCACCTCAACGTGGATGGAAAAATTAAAAGGTCACGAAACGCATGTTTGCAGCTGACGGTGCCGGTACCAAAGTGTTGTTGGGCGAGATCGAATTGCCGTTTATGTTGGTGTAAATATCCTATTTTTACGAATAAAAGCCATTCTTTGTTTTTTGACTGAATCACACGATACTGAAGTTGCAGATCGATTCATCTCGCCGTTTACTCGCTCCGCAACCAGATACACCATTTACTATGACATACCTCTTACTGTGGGGATTCCACCAGGCAGCGTGTATGTGGTCCCCGCGTACTTTCCATGCAGCGACTGCTTGATTTCAGGATATAACTCTGTCATTTCTATGTTGTGCGCAGGCTGGCTGGTCAAAATAGAACTCTCGGATCTTTCCGAAGCCGACGAATTGATGAGCGCCGATCAATATCAAGAGATGGTTAAAGAAGACAAAAACTAGATGCCTCGAATTTGTGTCTTTATTCCATGATGACGTCATTGACGTGCCTTCCATTAAAGAGTGGAACTTGCCGTAGTTTCTTTTCCGCCAAATCCAAGCTCATCGTTTTTGACGTTTTCATTTTGTTTCGTATCGTATGATCAGTAGTGATGGCGATATTTGCAAAAGCCGAGGGAGCAACTGAAGTTGTGCGATAAGCGTCACCTTCAAAACAGCAAATGGAGTTCCCGTGCCTCGTCGAAGTGTGTTGTGTGAATATCGTGTTGCGCCGCTTCGTCTTGCTATCCTCCATCCACTGCTCTGACAAGTTACTGTGTGCGGTCATGCTTATGGGCAACGTGACACAGTGCACGGGCAACTAGCTGGAAAAATATCCATGAATCTTGAAGAAACTTCTCGTTTTTAACGCCTCGTTGTTCAGCAGAGTGTAAAACCTGCCCTCCAATTTGTTTTTTCAGCCCACGCTTGCATGCTGTGGTTATGTCGGCTTCAGACCGCCGACGTATGACAGCGGTTTGTTCGTCGTTCTTAGGTTACCAGGGCAACTGCTTCTACAAACATCTTTAACATTCGAAAACGCAACACGCTTTTTCTGAAAAGACACTCCGGAAGAATTATTTGGTTGGCTGCACTTCGGTCAAAATGTAGCAATGAACAATCTGTTCTGCTCGTACTTTTTGAATTTCGTTTTAGAAGCTCGTGTGTCTGATGACAGCAGCTGGATGAGCAATGGTCTTTTGCCACATCGTCGTTTTAGGAACAGTGTCAAATACCTGTGCCGGCCTTGTTGGAGTAGTGTTTACTGGTTGTACCAGCTGTTACGCATTTTTGCTGTGGCGTGCTTTAATGTGTACCAGTGTTTTATCCGCTTACGTTTTTGCAAGAGCGACGTTGTGCGTTACTGAGCGTTCGTCCTCGACAGCAAATCTGAAATTGATTTTCAAGGTGTTGAACCTCAATGTACTTGTGTTGGGTCTTGCTTCAACGACCCTGCGTCATTGTACGTTGATCTCGACACTTCAGCTGTTAAGATTTATCACCTTTTCTTGTTCGCTCATGCGTTGGTTCGTTGTTCGCTTTAGTTGGAAATTGCTTTTGCAAGAGTAGCTCGGTTTTGCTCTTTCCTCATATTGCGTCCTCACTCGCGTCGTTTTTGTGCGAAATTTTACTCCTCCAGGCGTCATTCTTGTTTTGCTACAAAGTCGCGAAATCGGAGAACTTATTTTCGCCACCGCTTTTGTCACAGCGGAGGGGCTTGTTAACAGCATCTCCTATGCAGGGCCTACGTGAGGGTGATACAAAAGATACATTGTACCCGGGCCCGGGAAGATGAAACTAAGCACTCTCAATTTTTCTGTAACCGAGACCGAAATTACTAGTGTAAAGCCACTTGCCTGAATAACAATTAATGTATTAGTAGATCTTAGCATGACAGCTGACTCTGATTACTATACAAATATGCTATACAAGTTTCGACGGGCCTGAGAAGCTAGGGGGCGCGGTGTCAGTCTTCGTACCCCCGATAAAATTATTCTCGGAGGCCCTGCTCCTAACTGGATGATTTTTCTACGATCGTGACTGTTGCTCCGTGTGCATGGTACGGAGTGAAGAAAGTGTGGATTAACTTGTCGCCTTAGGTGTTATTATGCGCGTGTGTAGTATTTATCTCGATTCGATAGTGCGTGGAATGGTGACAAAAAAGTCAATCCGTCGATCGTTTCTTCTCTATTTATCTCCCTTTACGGTGCGGATCAAGTTTTTCAACAGGTTCAGTGCGAAGGGTGATGAAATAAAAGAGTGAAACACTCGGGAGAATGAATGTTTGCTAGTTTCTTCCGCATGGAAAATTTACCACTCTGCAAGCACTGAAAGTACGTCAACGCATGGTTGCCATGGGCGTCGGAAGTTTTTTTCCCAGGGTGTGGGCACTAGGGGATTTTTCCTAAAGTTTTCCAGGGGGGCCAAAAGTGGTGAAATTTGATTTTTCCGCCTCAAAGCTAAGAAAACAGCCTCTTTTTGCTGCAACTTTCAAAATCCAAGGAGGGCCTTGGCCCCCCCTGTACCCCCCTTCCGACGCCCATGATGGTTGCCCTTGCTTTACGTTATTCAGGAAGGAAAGTCTCTAGAACAGTTAATTTCATTTGAACTAATTAAGATTTTAGGACGGAGGACGCTGGATATTGTGTGAAATCGATTTCCTGTTTTGAAAGTTGTTAAACAATAATGGCAACATTTCGAACGAACGAAATGTATCGATCGTGTACATGGACGTAGCCAGGGGGGACAAAGTGGTCATGCCCCCCAAATTTTTAGAAATAGTCATTTTGTGCTTTGAGAGGCGTTTTTCTAAACAAAATAGTGCTATTCGCCTAACAGCAAACATTTTAGCCCCCACAAATTTTTGGGCTGGGTACGCCACAGATCGCGTATCGCCTGGATATCAAAGATACTCATGAACACCAGCGAGGTTTGGATGCTTGTGGACACTCGCACAAACATCAGAAAAAACGTCCGAAGCCTCCTGTTTTCCTGATCTGCAGTTGATCAAGTAGCTGAACGCAACCAGTGTGAAATTGCATTTTGCAAGTTCCCGTGTAGAACATGGAGACCACGGCGTTGATCTGTTACCAAACGTGGAAGTCGTTCCATGGAGAGAGTGTTATCATTTAAAAGTTTCAATAAATCTCTTCGAAGACAGTAGTCGCTCTAATTGCTTCGAACAAAACTCGCCAGCCGTTAGTGCTAGAGAGCTAATCGAAAGATGCAGAAAGTCTTGTACTATCGATTAAAAAAATGGGTGCTTTTGAAATTTATGGCAGTGTGACGTCACGAGGTGATTCTAATGACGATTTGGGGACCTGTAAAAAAAACTAAGAGCCAATTCACATTTTTTTCAAAAGATAAACTATATCGAATTTTTTTTTTGAACCCTTAAGTGAATCTTGAGCACAACTGCTCACCGAGTTATTGCCACAATTCCGACCATTGAAAAGGGTCCTCGATTACATCTACGCTTGATATTAGTTTCTAATTAGCAGTGGATTTTGAAGCAGTTTATCGTAGACAGCAAAGTATCAATTTTTTCTACAGATACGAAGTGGTAGACCTGTAAGCAACCTGTCATTGCATGCTATTGTCATTCCTGTCGGTACTGATTGGTCAGAGGATCCCTCACAAAACGTCACTGATTGGTCAGAGAAAAAATCTTCGCTGGGGCAGTAGCATAAGCGTACAGCATGGGGATGCGGTCGCATCCCCAACGCTGAAAAATTGGGCAATTTTTTTTATTTGGGCAAAGTATACAGCTACATTCACATATAAGTGAGGTAGTGTCTATTTTCCAAACTAAAGCAAAATAATAACCAACTCAACGCCAAAATGATAGTCAAAACGGCCATTCTTTTTTGCCCCTGATGGCAAAATAGACATTGCCCTTCAGGGAACTGGAATCATGTGGTAATTCCAACAGCCTTCATCGAATTTGTGCCGACTAAAAAACTTTAATTACGTTGTGGGTAAAATTAGAAACATTTGAGTAAAATAGGAGAATTTGGGAAGGTACAACAGCTTCAGTTCAATTTGGACAAATGAGAAAAGCTTCAATCAAACTTGGGTTCAAAACAAAAACATTTAGATAAACTGGAAACGCTTGTGTGAAGACCACCAGTCAAATCAAAATTTTCCAATATGCAACAGCTGAATTCAATTGTGGGCAACTTCAAACAGTCTTGTTCAAAGATGGGCTATATACAAAAGTTCCATCAAAATTTTAGTACGTTTATAAATGTCTAGGTGAAAAGAGTTTCATTTAAATTTGGATAAAATCAAAATCATTTGGGTAAATTTTAACAATCTTAATGAAATTTGGGCAAATTGGGACAACTTCATTCAAATTTGGGTGAAGTTAAAAATGTTTCCATAAATTGGAAAAATTCAGGTAAATTCCAAGAGACTAAATCAACTCTGGCCAAACAACAATAGCTCCATTCAACTTCGGGCCAAGTGGAATATCTTCATTCAATTTTGAGTAACTTCAAACAGCTTTATTCCAATTTGAATAATATACAACCACTTCATTTAAAATTGCATACATTTTGAAACATTTGGGCAAATTCCAACAGCCTTAAACATATTTGTGTAATTGCAAGAGCTTTATTCAAACTTGGGCACAATTAGAACCATCTGGGCAAATTGGAAGATTATCATTCGGATTTGCATATATTATAAATATTTGAGCAAATTACAACAGCCCAGATGGAAATTGGACCAGCTGAAACAAGTTCATTCAAATTTGGGTAGAGTTAGAAACATTTAAAAATTAGGAACATTTAGTGGCAACTCACCATTCCAACTAACCCCAATTTTTGTAAACCTCAAATTGTTGATGCTGTAAAGTGTACAAGTAAAATCTAGCTGCAGCTGCAAAATTTTTTACTGTAGTAATGTGGTGTAGCTGTGATATGATAGTGTGAAGTTTTCGTGTTTCAAAGTTGCTTGATGTTGTGAGATTTGCAAGTGCAAATCTGTTTCCGTGATGTATTCATGAATAAAATTAACTACGAAACTGCAGCTGTATTATGTTGCGTGATGGTAATGTAGCTGTGATTTTATTCTGTTTAGGTTTTCATATTTTCCGTTTGTTTCATGCAATGAATTGCGTATGTTGCATCCTGCCAAATGTTTATTGCTTCGATTTAATGCTGTGAAATGAGGTTTTCATGAACAGTACTGCATAATTCACTTATGCTAATGCAGCGAAGCGCTGCCATATTTATAAAATATTCTTGCTGAGGTTTAAAATGATTTGTCATGGAAAAAGTGCATTTGTACACATTCCTTAGTAGTTGATCATGTAGGCTGCAGTATTTGCGTGTATCACTCTCATATTGCTATTTTTTCTTAGCATGCTGTGTTCAATGCACATTCAACTGTCTAAACTGGAGTGGATTTTTGGTTTTCATAATGTGACTTTAGAAGCTGTAAACGTTTAAGTAAGTTGTAGTATTTTAAGTACAACATGTTGCAGTGAAGATTGCCAATGTGGAAGGTTAAGCTACAGGGTGACCCAAAAAGATGTGTACCCATGAAAATTTCAATTGTGACTTTGATTAAAAAGCTATTTATTTCAAATTACAACCACACATTATTCAGTTT
>Ga0210059_1007447_pt1 | contig 17382 bp, 8 predicted proteins | sample Ectturendosymbi2_FD_188042 | JGI IMG/M metagenome (GOLD analysis project Ga0210059, IMG submission 188042) | Ecteinascidia turbinata endosymbiont from Florida, USA - Sample 2 (SPAdes) (version 2) | ecosystem: Host-associated > Tunicates > Ascidians > Unclassified | place: Key West, Florida...
GAACGAGGGTGCATTACGGGGTACTGTCCTCCTTGATCTTTGAAAGGGGGGGCAACGGGGGCATAGGTGCCCTCACATACCAGTATCATAAGTACATAATTTCATGAATTATTATCAAGATCAACTTGAAGCAAATTTATTGCAGCTATTCGCACACACCTAAAATTCAGAATGATTTTCTACAATTTCTGTTATTAGTTTTGAGGTCAACATTGTTGCTAAACATGTAAATGCGAAAAGAAAGACTATTATGACTATGGGTGTGCTTTTACACTGAATTCAAGCAAACAGTTTTGAACTCGTGGTACGTCAAAACCATGGGCGTCAAAACAGAGGCGAATCCAGGAGGGGCGATTGAGAGGATCGCTATCCTTAAACCTACGAATTAACCTTTTTACCATGATTGTGTAGCCTACAATTCGGAAAACAGCATTCGCAATACAAGGCTATTTTGTCTTCCATCGTTTTGTCACAGAAGTGTTGTGAAATAATCCTGTACTTCATCTCTTTTAAAGTAGTGAACCTGTAATGAGACTTGACTGACAAATATTACTGAAATCGCCACCCTAACCTCATTGGCTGGATCTACCGGGGTCAAAACGGGCATTTGCCCCTCTCTGGAAATTGGGACTAAGAACTAAAACTTTTTAGAAAATTTGACGTCACCAGCTCAATTCCGATTAATTGATTTATTTCTTGCAGTAACAGTTTATTTGCCGGTACGACACTCACACGGCACAAGAGTCAGGTTCACTGTTCCGGTGTCATGTAGTGCTGAGCTTGCAGTTCATTCATGTCCGTTCCTTTGCCTGCAGGCATAGGCGTAGCCAGGGGGGCCATGTCCCCCACAGATTTTTAGAACGTATAGTCATTTGTGATTTGAGAGGCTATATCACAAACAAAATAGTGTTATTCGCTTAAATCAAACATTTTGTCTCTCACCAAATTTTTTGTCCCGCCCTTAGTTTTTGGGCTGGCTACACTACTGCCTGCAGGGGCAAGTTGCCAAACTTGCGACCGGGCTGTTTTACTGTTAGTCTTTATCGTGTAATAATAATATGTTCACCTCAAGTTACGATATTAGGCGTTTTGTCACATGTGACTTTTGAACGTCGACATCTTGGCAGGTAATGTAGCGAGACAGTGAATGCTGATAGCGGCAAGCAGGGACATCGGAGAGCGGTGACATTGCATCCCTGATCCTTCAAACGAGGGTCAACGGGGCAAAGGTGTCTTTTCATAGGTAATTTATGATTTGTCAAGATCGAATTGAAACAAGTTGTCTTTAGTTTTTTTATTATTTTTGAAGTCAACAGTATTGTTGAACTGTAGCAAGCATAATTAGCAGGCCATAACCAGATTGGGACACCAGGGGAGGCGAAGAGTTTACTGAGAGGGGCCCAAAGTTTTTAAACTAGGTCCAACACATTTGTAAAGGGAAGACAAAAATTTTTTCAGGGGTGACTAAGCCCCCTGCGCCCCTCTGGTTACGGGCTTGATAATTGACAACGATTTTTTTCGTAATTTTGCACTGCCCTCAACTTTCTTGCATAGTATTTATGTAAACAAAAACATCGGTTTACTTTTAGCAAATGCTTGTAAAAGCATTGTCTGTCGCATCAACACAACGTATAAAGCAGACAGCCTCAAGCATTTGCTGTGCTTCAAGCTAGGAAAATTACTTTTTCCAAGTATTCAAAAATGCAAATATTTGTGTCAACTCAGTCATATCTAATGTTTTAGCAGTTTCACTTTCAATAGATATCATTGCCAGATTTGCTAGCTTTTCATTAGTCATAGTTGATCTGTGAAACGTTTTGATTAGCCTCAACTTGCTGAAGCGCCGTTCAGCAGTACTGCGTACAGCAGTAATCGGCAAACTTTCGTTAGAATGGACCCAAGCCCCCTTTCCATTGGTGTCGGCAGAAATTTTTCCAGGGGGGCAACGTCGACATTTTGCTTATACTTTTCAGGTTGCTGACGATGCAATGCAAACGGACGTTCACAAAGCGCTTTACCCATTCTATGCAAAAAGAAAATTGCTCCATTTTACGGCAATAGTCACAAAAAATGCACTTCGTCGGCAACAATCGCCAGGTATATTGCGATAAGCTGCAAAATAGACTATCTGTTGATTTTTCAAAAAGGGTACGTTTTTACGAAGAAGCAAATTGCCCTGGTCTTTAACAAAACCACAACTATGTCTTTATTTCACCTAGCAAGGCTTGCCAGCATCACTTAGAAACAAGAGCTGCAAACGTCTAAGATCTCGTCCAAAGCAATCAAACACCCTTTCAATAAATCCTTGCTTGTCTGTACTGACTTTTTCGCGGTGAACGCTCATCCACATAATCGGGACAAGCGTTCAGTCTCACACTAACAGGGGCGGAGCTAGGGGGGTGCCAGTGGGGCCACTGCCCCCCAAAATTGTTAAGTTCTCTTTTTGAACACAGACCATTGACAGCTCCCCTTGCTGCAAAACTGGCCCCTCCAGTGGCCCCCACAAATGAAAATGTCTGGCTCCGCCCCTGCACACTAACAATGGATATTTCAAACTTATCATGCTCCTTTTTACACAGGAGGCTATGAAATACGTGGCTATCCGCTAGCAGAACTCACTGTCTCCCTGCATTACCTGCGTTCAATACTCGCATGCGGCAAAACGCCTATTACCGTAACTTGAAGTAAACACGTGAAGATTCGTTGCCATGTTATTCTTACGCAATGAAGTCCAACAGTAGAACAATCAGCACGCAAGTTTCGCAACTTGTCTCTGCAGACAGGCAAAGCAGGGTACATGAGTGAACTGCAAACTCGTCACTGCACAACACCAGGACAGTGAACCTGGTGTTTGTGCTCTCTGGGTGTCATACCGGCAAATAAAGTGTCAATGCAAAAATTAAATCGGTTTAGTTTTAATCGGAATTAAGCTCTTGACTTCAGCTTTGCTAGAAATTTTTGCTTCTTAATCCCAATTTCGAAAAGAGGGACCGAATGACCATTTTGCCCCACTATTGGGGACACCCTTGCCCTTTCAGTCGTAATTAAAAGCCCGTGTTTTTTTGAAGGCCCAATTTCAAATTTAGATTTATTGAACTTAGTTATATGTAACATAGCAATGCTATGTTAATGTACTAGATACTATAATGACAATATCATTGCCGTGTTAACATCAAATAATCAATGTTCTATATATCTGATACAGTAGCCTATGTTTGATCCCACGCAACCGGCGCAGCAAACACGGCCCACAACAACAAGTGTTGAGCGGTCCAATAAAAAGTGCTGAACAGCCTACATGGGCCGAGGCCCGCACTAAGCACAGTGTTATTCGTTAAAAAACTGAATTTCTCATTGGTGTAAAGTTTCGCAGTTCATTGGACAACTCTGATGCAAGATACACTGGATATTACAGGCGCGGGTTACAAATGAGATTTCAAATGATTGTATACGGGTTATTCTATTCTTGTACACTGAAAGGATACAACACAGGTCTAAAACAGTGGCGTGATTGACGGTGGTACAAGGGTGCGAACCACCCTCCTGACAAGATAAATGCAAAAACTGAGCCCCCATTTGCTTATATTTCGATATTCAGTACTTTTTTGGTTTTCAGTAAGTTATTGATTTTTGCGTTTTTCGAAAGTTTTTGGACTGTTATTTCCCGGTGATTTCTGGTTTTAGTGTATAGAAATCAACATCTGGATTCACTTTTATTTCCAAACTTTTTTTCCGAATGTTGGCGAGGGCCGCCCTACGGTGGCCAGTGGGCCTCTTTCAACTACGTTTTCCACCCTAGCTAAAAGCTCTAACTGCGCAATTGGTCTAAAACTTAAGTTTCCTGAGTAATTTTTTACTAGGCTATACTAAAAATGCTTACAATCAATGTGGATTCAGCAAACGTTACCAGCACAACAGCCAGCGTACCAAGACTGACAACGAAGCTATTCACAATGCATTTCGCAATGGTTGGTTTTAAGAAGTTATGGGTCGTGTGAAGATAAATCTCTTTGACGTATTAGATAAATATGAATATTGAAAGGAGAACTGTGTGAAATTATTTCTTGGTGAGTTCAGCTCTGTTGTCTCTATATTCTGTAACAAAGGTGCTCAGTCAGATTTGGGGTCCCCCTTTTTTCCCTCCCCCCCGGGCCGGGGGGCACGGGGGCCCTTCCTCCGGCTCTGCCCGTAACAGTCCGGATCCAAAATCAATTTGCCTAACGTGATCCATGATCGTTTGATTAAATCCAAGCTGCTTGAAAATATCAGAGGGTTAAAGCGCAAACAAACTTTAAGATCTTTGTGGAAGAGCAAACAGATATTACTCAGAAGCGGTGGAATGTGTGGGCAGAAATCTCGTGTTACCGTCGAAGTTGTTGTTACAAGCATCGTGCATGTTTTTTTCAACTGATCACTTAATTGCCGCTGACGAATACTTGTGGAACCACTTCTTGCGATAGGTACTGGTGGTGCTTCTTCTTGTAAAAGTTACCTTTGAAACGATTTCATGCAAGCACTACGACTTCTCCGCTTTACAGAACTGGTGCTTTTTATCAGTCGGCTTCTGCAAACTATCGTCTCCAGTTACCTCGTCAAAATATAGAAGCAATTGTGTCATAAAAGTTACAGTACAAAAACATTGATGGAGTCATCTGTAGCTATGGGTCAATTTTTTGACAGAAGTGACATTTTTTCACCTGGTAGTAATAGTAAAAATGGTTGAGAATATTTTTCATAGCATGGGAAGGGTAGTGGTTTGACGTTGAGCAAGGTGTTCATCCAAGATTCTGCATTTTGTTTTCTATATTGCGTGAGAATTTTTACAATTTCTGGTTCTGTGCCTAATAGAAAATATTTCAGCTTTTGTAAATGCTGGGATGAAAATGAGGAGCGAATCAAAAATAAAAATGTTATCCTAAATTTGCATTAGTAACAAAAAATTAGTACAGGCAATTTGTCAAGAAAACTGAAATATTGCTGAGAAACAATAATTTTCTTTTCGTGTTTAGAAGCAATTTAGGTAGCATGACATTTTATTCACTGTACACCAGTTGATAATAACAATTTTTCTGCTACAAATTTTTTAAAACGTTTTAGCTAAAAAAATTTAAGGTGTCCTTAGTTATTAAAGGCTAAAAGTTAAATCTTGACTTCGCGACGTGCAAAATCTTGACGATGATGGTGTCGCAGTCCGGAAAGAAATATCACTACTCGTAGAGGGAAATATTGCTCACTGCAAAATGAGCCACATCAAAATGAATTGTGCACATACCAATCTCAAAACTGGAAGTGCGCAGTCAGTTTTTGTCATTTGGAAAATGACAACAGCGAGCAACCTTTAAACATTTCTTCAAAGTATAGCCTCAGGGTCGTAAACGTTGTACCATTTGTTGTACATTGCCGCGTGATATTCGCGTTATACACCACGCAATCTTGAGCCTATCAAATAAATTGAACTGGCAAACCTTTGCTTTTTGTGGTGTTGAAGGCACGTAGAAAAGTTTTGTTCCCGTTCTTTTCAGTGCGAAGGTTCAACGTACATACTTCAGAAATAGTTTTATCTCACAAGTGTAGTACTGTAAGTGCAGTCTTGAAACAATACTCTGCGGATGTACTTATTTTCATTGAAGCCGATCAAGTCTATAGAATGAATTAAGATGACATCTAATATGAGTGAGGTTGGACATCTAACATGAGTGAGGTTCAACATCTAATGTGAGTGAGGTTGGACATCTAATATGAGTGAATTTCGACATCTAACATGAGTTAGTTTCGATATCTCATGTGAGCGAGGTTCGACATCTAATGTGAGTGAGCAATAATAGTAAAGTCACATCAGTGACCCACACCGAGCGAACCAATCGCAATTTATTGCATTAAGGAAACTAGTTTTGAATAAGGACTGACGATATGTCACACACGAAACTAGTTTCCTTAACGCAATAAATTGCGATTGATTCGCTTGGTGTGGGTCACAGCTGTGACTTTACTATTATTGCTGAATGATGAGCGCAAGCTTGAATTATTGCAAGAAGATGGGAGCAGAAACAGGCAGGAGATTCCTCAAGCAGCCTGCCGCAAAGCTAGAGCCTATAATTGTTGTCTAATATGAGTGAGGTTCGACATCTAACATGAGCTAGTTTCGACATCTAATATGTGTGAGGTTCGCTGCTTGTAGTGAAAACCTAGAGATTTCCGATCTTGTTTGTTTGCTTAAAACCTGTTGAAAAAAACTTTGTCCCGATTTATAGAACTGTTTCAAATGGTCACAGCACAACTCTTTTTTCTGCATTACTTTTTGAAAAACTTATCAGACATACCACCGTACAAAGCAGTTTTTCTTGATAACTGTACATGCAATTGCAAGCGCAGACGAAATATGAGTTGTTCAGTCATCCTTTAATGTGGACGCTAAAAAACAAAACAACTCACTTACAAAAACACTTTTTTCTTTGCTTAAAATTTTGAACGAGCTAACAAACAAACACCAAAATTTATCGAATAAAATCTTGCAAACGCGAGCGCATAATAACGCTTCATCGACTGTGGCAGCAATGATCTGATTCGCTTTCCTTCTACGTGGCAAGTCCAAGCTGATCTTGTGGCCACATGCAGCGTTTGTTATTTGCTCTTAATCCTTCCCAGTTTAACAGACCCCATTAAAATGGTAGGCAACTCAATAATAACACTTAATTTAATAATGGAGAGCAGCACCCTTCTTATATTGATCTTTGATCGTCATACGCTTTTGATTTTTCAGTCTTTGCTTGAAACGTAATAGCGCGGAAAATTTGATAGTAAAGGCACATTCTGTAGAATCGCAAAATCGTAAACGCTCCTGGGCTTCTTTAATGAAGAGGCACTAATCTGTAGCAAAATGCAGCACAGCAACCGCCTTTCGTTTTTTGCTATCTTTAACGTCGCAAGCACGGAGACATGAGTAAAACCGGTTTTGTGGATATGTATAACTATAAGCAAATAGCACGCGGTGTTCACGTTCGAGGTTTTGGATGCCACAAGTCAATTAAAATTAGGCGGAGCCGGAAAGGTTTTTGTTAACCTCGGCTACTCGCAGTATTGCACAGATGACCTGACAGGCCTGACGGTTGTATACGGTTTGTGTTAGCTTAGGTGCAGTACATACATAAAAAAAAACAACTAGCGAGATTAAAAATCACGATCAAATGGCAAAGGTCTTGCTTTCAGATAATCTTCTGGGAAACAGTCGGAAGCATTGTTTAAAGAGTGTCTGAGTTATAGTGAGTGCTGACAGAAAGAAAGCTGATAAAGCCTACCTATATATGTACTGTATAGGAAGTAAGTTCGCTTACAGAAGTTCGGTTGTTTACAATTAGTAGCAATAACCAGCACACGAATGCGACACATACGAGTAAATTAAGCTGTATCAGTTGTTGTCAAAGGAAAATGGTGAGTTTCGCGCGTCCACCGTTGATAAAACAAAGAAAGTTTGACTTGTATCTCTGCCAACATCAGTATAAACTTCGTTACATCTTGACCAAACAGTCAGTACGAATTTTGTACAATTGCCTTTAATGACTGAAATTGCTTGGTCGTTTTGTTTTCTTCACTCAGACAACGACAAGAAAGACTGGCAGCCAGTTGTCAGCAGACAGATTTTGTCTTTGAGTGTTTTCTCTGTATTTTGCCATGTGATTTGGTTCTGTTGTTATATAAAAACAAGTTTATATAACTTTTCCTTTCAACTAAATTTTTTGAAAATGTTTTGTGTGCGTGTAAGGAGTCAAGTTTATGCAAGAATTAATGCCACGCAGAGTGTGATTGAAATTGTGTGCTTAGCGAAGTCAACAAGAAACTCTTGTTAGTGTTGTTCAGCGTCAACTCTATACTGCTGTGAGTCGACCGATTGATGTTAAACTGGTTCTGTTTGCTTGCATGCTTTAATCTAGCAGTTAAAAGTTTAACACTTTTTCAAAAACTTGGTTGAAGAACGTTGTCCTACATGAAGGCTTTTCTTTCGAACATGTGTCAGTAAGCCAGCGAAAGAGTGTAAATCACAAGCGACGAAAATAGTCGTGCGCAATCGACAGATGCTGGAAAACAATCGGAAGAATTACATCGCTAATTTTAGGCCAAAGAAGCTATTCGTAACAACGCATCACAAAGAAATTCAGTAACTTTTAATATGACGATGCATGAGAGGGATTTGCAGGGAGTAGGTCTCTGCGACAAGTTCGGAACAAAAGAAGCTCGTGTAGTCTAACATCCAGGAGATAAAGCTTATCAACGGCGGTGGAAGCGAAGGTAAAAATGATTGGTATGGCCAGAGGCGAAGACTTACTAGAAAAAAGCGAATGATTCGTGTTTGACAAAACATAAAAAATCAACCATAATTTCTTTACTGAACATTGTCACAAAGATGCAGAGTCGTGTAATCAGAAGCAGTGGCGTAGCCAGCCCAAAAATTTAGGGGGGGAAAATGTTTGATTTTAGGCGAATAACACTATTTTGTTTGGAAAAACGTCTCTCAAAGCACAAAATCACTATATTTTCCAAAAATTTGAGGGGGGCCAAGGCCCCTTTGGCCCCCTGGCTATTCCTATGATCAGAAGACAAAAAAAGAACACAATCAGACACACGTCACACTTTCCCAAAAACCATTTGGCGTTTCTGATTTGTTGAAGCAAACACTGAAGCAAACACAAACACCTTATACAAAAATGATATTCTACGGTGTTCCTATTGCATCTATTGCGCATTCAAACTTTCTGCACAATTTCCATGAACAGACAAAATCATTAGGTGATTCAGTCTTTGCGGTGCGCACTCACGGTCATTCGGAGGTAGCGTTTTCAAATGACGAAGAAATGAACAAGAGCGCATTGCAAAAGCAGTTGTAACTGGCAGCACGTACGTAAGTTGCAGAAGTTTCTTAACTTCAGAAAAAATGTTGCAATTCGAAGTAAATGCAAGAGTGCTAGAAACTACGTCTTTCATTTTCACACTGACACCCACAGGCGTACGGGAAGGCATTTTACTGGGGGGCGGAAAAAATTTGCCCTGAAAATAACAATTTGCCCTGAAAATAACAATTTGCCCTAAAAATAAACAATTTGCCCTGAAACTAACTTTTTAGTTTAATCCGATCGGGCCCTGAAACCTTATGTAAATCAGTTCTGTACAGTTGAATTCGTTATAACGGCTTCCTCTGTAACGTCAATTCGCCCATGACGTTACATTTTGTTTGGTCGCGATGCCATCTTTCATATGCATTTCAATTCGCTTATAATGTCAATTCGGCAATAACGTTCTTTATGCAATCCTCTAGAGGTGCTGTTATAGGCAAATTCTGTAGTTACCTTGCTTGTTAACTCAAGAGGTTGAATTTCTTTGCGTGTTGTGTTCTCCCAGACAAGAAATTTTACGGTATTTGCTTTTACTGATGCAAATATGTACGCGACTTCGATGACGCAACGCAATGTTTTAAAAGCGACGGTTCCGGATCGCATGGTCAGACTCCCTAAACCTGCTTGTGTTATCATTGCTGTGCGCTTGAGCAAGGCACTTAAAGACGCGCACTCAAAGGGGACAAGCAATCCGCACGTCCGTGCAGCCCGCTTCTAAAACTCCTGTTAATCAAAAAAATCTATCATCTTGACACTCTGCACTTCTACCCAGCGAAAACGAACAAAGAAAGGGTTACCGAATTCTTATATCAAGCTGCTGAACTATCGTCATCCGATTGTTCGATTTTTACAGAAAACTAAGGCTTGATCCAGATCAAAGTCACTATAGCCCATCACGACGTTGGTCCTGATTGCAAACTACACTAGCCCAAATTACACGGATCGCCCCGAAGTGAATATACATTGTATTGATAATTTTTTCACATTTCACGATTTTTGAGCAACTTGCGCTTGCCCTGAAAAACAGAGTTGCCCTGAAAATTTTCACTGTAGTGAATATACTGTACTTTTTACATTCAGGATTTTTAACAACGTGCGCTTGCGCTGAAAACAGAGTTTCCCTAAAATTTTTCACTGTATTGAATATATTTTTTACTATTCAGGATTTCTCAGCAACGCCGCTTGCCCTGAAAAACAGAGTTGCCCAGAAATTTTCCACTGTATTCAATATACTTTTTATCATTCAGGATTTTTGAGCAACTTGCGCTTGCCCTGAAAAACAGAGTTGCCCTGGAATTTTTTACTGTATTGAATATACTTTTCACATTCAGGAATTTTGAGCAACTTGCGCTTGCCCTGAAAAACAGAGTTTTCCCTGAATTCACTGTATTGAATATGCATTTTATCATTCCGGATTTTTGAGCAACTTTCGCTTGCCCTGAAAAACGGAGTTGCCCAGAAATTTTTCACTGTATGGAATATACTTTTCACATTCAGGATTTTTGAACAACTTGCGCTTGTCCTGAAAAACAGAGTGTGCCCTGAAATTTTTCACTGTATTGAAAATGTATTTTTTTTCATTCAGGATTTTTGAGCAACTTGCACTTGCCCTGAAAAATGGAGTTGCCCTGAATGCAATGTATCGAATATACATTTTATCATTCAGGATTTTTGAGAAACTCGCGCTTGTCCTGAAAAACAGAGTTACCCTGAAAATTTTCACTGTTTTGAATATACTTTTTACATTTCGGATTTTTGAGCAACTAGCGCTTGCCCTGAGAAACAGAGGGTTCCCTGAAAATTTTCACTGTATTGAATATATATTTTATCATTCAGGATTTTTGAGCAACTCGCGCTTGTCCTGAAAAGCAGAGCTGCCCTAAAAATTTTCACTGTGCTGAATATACTTTTTACATTCAGAATTTGTGAGTAACTTGCGCTTGCCCTGAAAAACAGTTGCCCTGGAATTTTCACTGTATTGAAATATATTTTATCATTCAGGATTATTGAGCAACTCGCGCTTGCCCTGAAAAACAGAGTTGCCCTGCAATTTTTCACTGTATTGAATGTACTTTTTACATTCAGGATTTTTGAGTAACTTGCGCTTTCCCTCAAAAACAAAGTTTCCCTGGAATTTTTCACTGAATTTAAATACTTTTTTTTATCATTCAGGATTTTTGAGCAAGTAGCGCTTGCCCTGAAAACAGAGTTTGCCCTGAAATTTTTCAAGCCCGGGGGGCGGCCGCCCCCCCGATACGCCTATGCTGACACCTGATACTACATCACTCAGAGCAGTCAACTGAATAGAAAACCTTGAAGCATCCAGATCGTCACCAAAATCCTTTTTCACGGCTTCCAAGTTTTCTGCGCTCACGAATGCTTGCAGTTGAAATTAGCAATTCCTCGCATTTTCCATAAAGATCAAAATTTTCCTGGCTGAATCTCTTTTGTATTTCGCCATTGGCGCTGTCGGCAACGTCGAAGTATATCATAAGATAATGATCTTTCGGGGAGCTGAATGTGCATGCCCTTGAGCCAGATTGCAGGCAGGTCTACGTGCTCTCGGAATACCGGATCCGTCAGTAGTAACGCCTAAACTTGCTGCACGGTTTACTCCAGAAATGAGGAAAATGCATGGTTAGATCTAAAGCGCTGAATAGCACTATATATGTTACAGTACTTGATCAGCACATTTTTTGGCTTCATTTGCAGTGATGTCCTAACACTGTAAGGTTGTACTCAGCTGATCTTTTAATTAATAAACTTGGTACAAACCGCTTTGGCAAGAAACAAATCAAACGCCTCAAGCTTTGCATGAATTCCATTTGCTTTGGTTGTAACTTTCAAGCACGTCACCTGGTAGTTAACAATGGAAATAGAAACCAAAGTTTCCAGCAAAGCTTCGCTTTTATGCAAAACCGATTCGAAGGATTTCGCTTTGGCAGTCCACTTCGTAGGACAAAAAGGACGCAATACAGCTCCAGTAAGGTCAAAACTGAGTCTCATTCTTTCAGATAAATCTGTTCGTTTTGGAGAAAATTGAATAAGGTTGGAAAGCTCCTGAAGGTGCTTGACTCCTAATGCCAGCTAGTCGTTACCCCAGTGTGGAATAACTAGATATGCGAGAGAACGCTCTGTGATGCAGCAATAGCTTTGTTTCTGAACAATCGGCAGTCTGTGGATCAGGACCTAAAACCAACGAAAGGTCGAACATGCTGTGCGATTCTTTCTCGATTAATGCATGCAACTTGCTTTCTAACTATTTTGTTAAAAAAATCCTTTCGAATGCTTATAATGGTCTGGCCGGACCATACCAATATTTTGGATGGTATGACCCTGGCCGTACCGGCCATACCGCTTCCGCCGCCCTTGCTTTTTTTTGCACTGCACAAACTCAACTCCACTGCTGCAGGGAAAAGGTAAAAGCTCTTTGCAATCTTCACTACCATCGGAATGTTTGATTAAAGATTGCCCATTCTCAATTGGAATAATGTAAAGTTACGTCAGCAAACCAAAATTATCTTTGCTGATAACCTTTTTCTTTCAAATGTCAAATATATATTTTGAGTATTGTCAAAAATAATAGTCTCAAACTGGTGCCGCCAGCATTTTTAACCTTGCCGCAAAGCGTCATGGTCATCATGTCTCTTGCTGGGTGGTCCGCAGAGCTTACTGCGTAGACCCAATCAGCATACTTAGGGCTTTCCAATACGTGCACTCGTGGGACAGGGACCCTGTTTGGTCGATTTGCACGTATCTAGATACTGTATTTTGACAATGTCCATCCAGCCCCTCGTGGACTTAGGATGAGTCAAATGAGGCAGTTGCCTCGGGCCCCCTTTGTTTTGGAATGCCGGGAGGACCTTTCTTAAAATGTTACCTAAATTTTGGTCTTTACATTTAGATTTTCTTGCCAATTATGCTTCATAGCAATGCTTCAAATTCATTCAAGTTTGAACCAATTATCACTAGGATAATGTAGGACTACTGCTTTTTGCAAGATATAAATCTGCAATAGATTTGCAACTACTTTCGGTGCCGAAGTACGTAGTTCTCTGCATGTGCAATCTGTGTACAAGGCGTAAAAGTACGTTAGCGCGTACGTATTTCAACCAACGTCTACTGTGCGATGCCATGGTGAACCTTTCCTGATCGTAAGTACGTAGACGTCGACCAACGTTTCGAGTATCCGGAATTGTTTCCTGTGGTTTAGGGTGGTCGCAAGTAGTTTCGAATGCAAGAATTATTTTGAAACTTGGCCGGAAAGGGAAGACAGGGTTGTGTTAACAAATGGATTGTCTTAAAAAGATCCGAGTGTTACAGGCATCCTTTGGGAAGGGAATTGCTATTTAAAGTGTTACAACTATATATACCAGTAGTTTCAAACAGGATATGCAATATGCATATTACCGTATGTATGCAAGTTTAATATTTTCTGTGATTTTTTAACTAGCCTGAGTGAATACTTCGGATCCCCCTTCAAAAATTTTGCCTCGGGCCTCAAAATTCCTGGATTCACCGCTGCACCAAACGTGTGCATGTGCGAGCTGCATGCTTTCCCGAGGGTATTTCCAGCCGTGGAGTTTTGGATTAAACTTCGAGATTGTCCCGGTTGGATGTTCTGGTGCATGCCGCAAAGCACTTCTTCAAAACTAGGTTTTAAGGAAGAAAAGGTGGTTTTCTATTCTGAGAGTTGACACACACACACCTTAAAAGTCTGATAAACATTTTTTACTCACAGCGGCCATCACAATGGTGCAATGAGAAAAGAATATATTCGCCTGATCTGCAACTAACGCATTTCAGTCTTGTCATTGTTTCGTTATAACAAAAATGTGCGTCAATACCAAAAAATGCAGTTTAAATGGATGTTCTTCTCCCTCATGATAACGAAAGTGAATTATAAGGGCAATCAGGCCCGTAGCCACACGGAGGAATTCGAGGGTAATACCCCCAAAATTTTTCTACACCCAAAAATTTTGTTGTGCCCAGGAAAATTTGTTTTACACATATAACAAAAACAAAAATCTTGCCCCACTAAAATTTATATTTCCCCTCCAAACCTTAAAACCTGGCTACGGACTTAAAGGCAATGTAGCCGCAATTGCACAAAAGAATGATTGCTTCCAAACCTTTGTGTTACGTTTCGGTTTTCTGTAATAAAAAGTTTTCAGTTGAAGCAAAAAAACGTGTTTTTGTCACAAGCCGCAGGCCTACTCAGGAAAAATTCCAGAAAGGTTAAAAAAGAAGCTAAAAAGAGTTATAAACTGATCAAAGGCAGTTAAATACGCAGTGGAAATGTTTCCGTGTAATATCCATTTAGTAAAGCTTCCGACGGTTTGCAGTTACAAATTTGTCGTCAAGCCAGTTATGAAACATTGTGTCCTGTTTAACATTACTTCAAGCAACTAACACTCTTTTGTAATGTCTCCATTGTAACCATGTTCTGATAGAGATCACCCGCCATATTACGCTACGGCCGCTTGTTCTATAATGTTTTACTTATTCTAATATAATGGAGGTTTTGAACGTGCTTTCCGTTTATGGTGATATAATGTCTCAGTGATTATGTAACGTCGTCTGTCACAACTCCAACCTCACTACTTCCTCGATATAACGCCTTGATAGGATCTGAAACAGCACAAGATCTTGTCCCATTGAAACCATAAACTTTATAGTTTATATGAAGCAACACTCACGCTTTGACATCCTATTTTGTTTTTTGCGCGTAAACCTGTTGCTTTTGTTGATGACAATCTGAATATCTCCGCAACATTAGACTCCTACGAATGAAATGATCGATATGATATAACCAGTACTGTAGCGAGGCTAAGTGTCGCCCGGGGCCGACCATAGGAGTGATGCCCTATCCACCCCTCAATGTTGCTTGCAAGAATTTAAAATGAAAGATCATGTTTCGTGCGTAGAGGTATACGGCATATTAAAACGTTTTCAACATCGGAATCAAACACTCACAAATTGAAATGGGTCTTGTTTTTTATCCTCGATTATTAGTTCTCACTTGTCTGCTTGATCATCACCTTTCTCATTATTTGATGTTCATATTTTTTCTGCTTTCTTTGCATATGCATCTATATGGATCAGGCATATTTCGTTAAATTTTCTTCCCTGTTGGCTTTCAATCTTCGGTAAACCGCATTACGTAGCTTTAATTGTTTATTCATTCTAAGGGATCAAATCATGGGCGTCTGCAGGGGGGAGAAAACGGGCATCTCCCCCCTGGAAATTGGGTCTAACAATAAAAAATTTCTGAAAAACCTGAAGTCAGCAGCTTAATTCCGATTATTTGATTTAATTCTTGCAATGGCAGTTTAAGACAGTTGATTTAATTCTTGCCAGGTTGACGGTTCTGGTTTCATGTAGTGATGAGCTTGCAGTTAGCTCATGTCCGCTCCTTTGCCTGCAGAGAAAAGTTGTGAAACTTGAGAGCGGATTGTTCTATGTTGGTCTTTATTACGTATAACAAGAACATGGCGGCAAATCTTCAGAGGTTCACTTCACGTTACGCTCGTAGCAGGATTGCCAGGTTGACATTTTTTAAATGCTAAATTCCAGAAATGCAGCCTTTAAGTGGTTTGGCATGAGAAAATACTGATTGGAATTTATTTCATAAATTGGCGTGTTTTTTGGCGTTCTTAGTGGTGTTGGCAGAAAAAACGTTTTGTTTGACATTTTTAAATAACTTGTCTCCTGTGAGCTTACGCTTTTAGATTATTTTCAATCTGTTTTGTATTTATTGATGTTTCTGGCATGTTTTGAGTTGCGATATGGCCTATTAGGTCCATCTGAACTTGGAAAGCCAAACAGTTGCTATGTGGGTTCTCCGTGACTGCATTTTGACATATCTAAATATCAGGCCCTTTTGCACCAGATTCAAAGTAATTAAAAGCTATGGTATGTTGCATACACCTGATTTTTATTGGTTAAAAGACATATACTGCATGTAATTATTATTAAGCATCTTTTATGAGAGAAGATAGTTCTTTTGGAGATAAACAAGTTTTTGTTTATTTGCAATAATTCTAGGCTTGGTTCTATTCCATAGTAACATTGTATTTTTGCCATTACTCATCCAGGTAATTCTAAGCTAATAGCCATCGACCTGTCTCAGGTTGTTTGGCATTTTTTGAACCTATTTGGCATATTTTGATTTGCAATTTGGAATTTCTGGTTTTACGTTTTTTGGTCCATCTGGACCTGGCAACCTTGGCTAGTAGACGTTTTTCCGCATGTGATGCTGACTGTTGAACACAGATATGTTGGCAGGTAATGCAGCGAGACACTGACTGCTGATAGCGGTAAGGCACGTAGTTTTATACTGCGAAAAGAAACAAGTTGAATCTGCAGCAATGCTTCCACAAGTTTGAAAAGTCCATTGTGTGGGACTGTGAGTGTGACCTATATGCGTGAGTGAATAGCTTAATCAAACTACGCTTATGCAGGCTTATTTTTACATAGTGTAAAACTACTTGACTTGTTTGAATGCGTCTATACAGGCTCGTGGGAGTACATCTTAATCGTTAAGATTTAGTTCTGGTTTCTGAGTGAGTTCCCATACGTTTGCAGCTCTTGTTTCGAAGTGACGCTAACAAGTCGTGCGAGGTAAAATAAAGTCATAATTTGTGGTTTCGTTAAAGACCAGGGCAATGTTTCTTTGAAAAGAAGTGCCCTGCTTTGAAAATTTGCAGATAACCTACATTACGTCAATTATCGCAATATACCTGGCTATTGCTGCCAAAGAAGCGCGTTTTTGTGACCCTTTCTGTAATATGGGGCGTTTTCTTTGTGGTTTAGAAAGGGACGGGTAAAGCGTTTTGTGAACGTCCATTTGCGTAGAATCGGAAAAGGATAAGCAAAAACACCACACAGAAATTCATACTACAACCAAAAACCCTAGCCTTGAGATGTCAACTATTGCTTCTTGGCTATGCTTTGACAAGCACGGAGCAGCTTGACGTTGCCCCCTGGAAAAAATTCTGCGGACGCCCATGGATCAAATAAAAACACAAAAATGTGTTATTGCGGAGTCCAATTAGAGAAGTAATGGCGGGATACCTACTTTACACATGTAAACATAAATATGTTTGTATTTCGTTTAGTATCTCCAGCTTTAACTAAAAGAAAGTATTTATATTGATATAGTAGGCTACAATAATAAATTTAATAATCTAATCTCAGTAATGTGACTAAAAATGTTTCGTTGTTCACTTCACGTTTCAATATGGTTTTACTCTCTTAAAATACTTCTGCAGGTTTTTGTGCGGGGCCCTCATCAAGTGCGGGATCCATTTAGATAAAGTTTATCAAGTAGTCTTAAAACCGGCTCTGGTTGCATAGTGTCAATTCTTGTCTTCGTCCGGTAGCAACAGCCGTCTTTTTTGAAAATTGCATTACCAAACCTTACCGCGTAGGACACCCGCCTTTTTACTGCTCGGCAATGATTGCAACGCCTGTTCGACGGTAATTGCACTGAACA
>Ga0210059_1007448_pt1 | contig 17380 bp, 9 predicted proteins | sample Ectturendosymbi2_FD_188042 | JGI IMG/M metagenome (GOLD analysis project Ga0210059, IMG submission 188042) | Ecteinascidia turbinata endosymbiont from Florida, USA - Sample 2 (SPAdes) (version 2) | ecosystem: Host-associated > Tunicates > Ascidians > Unclassified | place: Key West, Florida...
GTTGAATTGTTGCGGTTAGTCGAAAAAATGTAGCCGCCCGAGTGTTTCAATTTAAACCGAACTACAAAAAATACACGTGCTTGAAATACAACGGCACAGCGAACCGAGGTATCTCAGGCTGAGCAGGCACTATAGGCTCATTCTATTATAATTCAACAAATATTTTGCAATTTTTCAACGCATGGTCTTGGATTTTTATAATTTTTAGATATGTTTTTCTACACAAAATTCTAAGCTCAATGCAAAAAAAATTTTTGAAATCGGATGTGCGGTTCTCAAGTTATGAGGGGTTTCATTTTAGGAACCACTAGGTGGCGGCAGTGATACCAAGAAACAAAAAACTGCTTTTTTGTGATCTACTATTGTTAAAGTGATGATGAAACATTCAATTCCACCATTTTCAAGGTCAAGGATTTCAAAAATGTAAGTTATTTTAACCTATCACCACCAGAAAAAAGTTATAGCAGCTTTTAAAAATATTTAGTGTTGGCCAAAAACTGTCCGAAAACCTGTGTGGGCAACAATTTTTTTGCATAAATTTTTTCAAAAGTTATTCTCAGAAGGTTCATCTATCACATGAAAAAATATTTATGGTGTTTTTTTATTTTTTTGGGTGAATTAAGATTACATTTTTCTATTTTTTTTCCTTTTTTCTACTATGGGGGTTATTGCATTGGCACAAATTTTATAATTAAATCCCTGCGTTTCAAAGTTCGCAGGTGATACAAGTAGTTTTTTAAGTCTTAATAATAAGAAATTGTCAAAAAACAATACTTATAAAAAAGCACAAAATTTAACGTAAATAATTTTTACAAGTACCTTCCAAGTTGAAGTGTTTGTGAAAATTTGAAAGAAAAAAACAACACAACTAAACATTGCTGCAAAGAAGACAAACCATCAAAAGGATCAACAAACTAAAGCAAGAATGCATTTGCTGCTTGGCACAACTTGAAGTTAAAGAACAAGTGCCATATATAATAAAGTCAACAAAACAAGTTCTAGCTTTGCAGCCAGCTGTTTGAGGAAATCTCCAACCTGGTCTTCCATCCCTTTGCAACGATTCAAGCTTACATTATTATTTAGCAATAATAGCAATGCCACAGCAGTGACCACACATCAAGCGAATCAGTCGCAATAATTTATTTGCACAAGGAAACTAGTTTCGTGTTCGACACATCTTCAGTCTTTTCGGTTTCGGTCGGTTCTGACCTAAATGACTTAATTTTTTTCGGTCATTTCCAAAACTTTCGGTCTATGACTGAAAAAAAAACAGGTTCAATTGAGCACATTTTGGTTCATTTCAGATGACTTGAACCATGACATGTTTTTTGTATATGCCCTTCAAAAAACTTTGACACGCTAGATTCAATTACACTTCCCTCCAGGGTTGTAAAAAAACAGATCCAAAAAAACCACCCGGTTTTTTTTAAAAAAGCCCACTTAAAAAAAACTACCAAAAAAACACTCTATACTTTTCCTTTGAAATATCTACTAAGAAGTACAAAATAAAATCAGCAGGACACTCATACAGTTATCTGTAATTTTTTTTTCAATCAAACAAAACAAAAAGTAACGAAGTTTAAAGGACTTGAAAAAAAGAGAACAAATTGAACAGTTTGTGTAAATTCTAATAGTTATCTTCTTCAGCTCTGCACAATCGGTATATTTTTACCAATTTTTCTGCCTTTTCTGCATCTAAACTTTTTATGATTTTGGAACATACCAAATCATATATTGAAAAAATACACTCTGTAGATGCTGAACTAGCAGGGCATGCACGTAAACTTGACGTGAAACTGCAGAGTTTGTGTGGGAGTGGGTTCTTCTCTGTTTGCTGTGCGCATGCTTTCAAAGCCTTACCATTTAGGAGTGAACTGACCAACAACACATTGCGAAATCAAAGATGGGGTACATTGCTTTACCCTCAATTTTGAATGCCATAATAGGTATAACTAGTTATTATTGTGTAATTCTGAAATTAATGATATTGCACGATGGAATAAAAACAATTCAGAATGGGCCTTTTCTGTCTTCTTTGAAAAAATAACAAAATCTTGTTTCTTTTTAAAAAACCCAAAAAAGGGTTTAAAAAAAACAGGTGGGTTGTTTTTTTTTTAAAACCCGGGTTTTTCTCAACCCTGCTTTCCTCACATTCAACATATTGAATATTTTTCTGATGGCTGCACTGGGCACTACAAAGCGTATAAAAATTTCCCCATCTGACTTATCACAAGCAAGATTTCAGCATCGATAGGTGTTCTTTGCTACCAGCCATGGAAAATCTTCATGTGATGATATTGGTGGTACAGTTAAACGACAACTTACATGAACAAGTTTGATGCATCCAACTAATGACCAGCATTGAACTGCAGAGGGAGTGTTTTAATTTTGCACAGACTCCATTTCTGGTATCAACAAATTCTTCTTTATTTCAAAAAGTTAGTCCTTCTTCGTTTGTTACTTGCAGATTGATTTGCAAAAGGCAACACAATCCTAGAACCTGGTCTTTCCACCATTTTGTCCCAGTATGTGTTGGAAAGCTTAAATTTAAACGTACTTCAATGGATGCTGCTTACTGTGGAATGCACACTGCACAGTTTCTTCAGACTTCCTGTAATGTCTCAGGTTGATGTTCCTCTGATGTCATATATAAGTGGCTTGCATTTATGATGATAAATGGTGGATTGTTCCACCAGATTAACTCCAGTGAAGGTATGCAAGCATAACATCCCAGTGGGCTTTCTGATCTGTATTACTGGCCAGAATGTGAAGACCGATGTTGGGTACCACTGTCTCACATACTTTGCAAAGTAAGCCAACCAGAGCTAAATGTGGCAGCTGGAATGGCAAGGAGTGCATTTTTGAAATACAGAGTGCCTAACATTGAGCAGATGAATGTTCCCAAACAGTTTACTTTGTGGAAAGCAAAGCAGCTGCTCTGAATGATATGTGCTAGGAATTTGTTATATATGACACTTGTTCTTTAACTTTACGCTGTGCCAAGCAGCAAGTGCATTCTTGCTTTACTTTGTTGATCCTTTTGAACGTGTATGTTTTGTTTTTGGCACAGCTGTGTTTTTGATTTCGCATTCAAATTTTCTAAAACACTATAAAGTGGAAGGTTCTTGCAAAAATTATTTACGTTAAATTTTTGTGTTCTTTTCATTAAGTATTGTTTTTTTTTCAACATTTTCTGATCAGTAAGACTTGGAGCACTACTTGTAATACTTGCAAACTTTAAAATGCAGGGATTTAATTACAAAACTTGTGCTAATGCAATAACCCCCATAGTAGATAAAGGAGAAAAATTAGAAAAATGTAATCTTAGTTTACCAAAAAAAATAAAAAAACACCATAAATATTTTTTCTTCATGTGATAGATGAACCTTCTGATAATAAGTTTTGAAAAAATTTATGCAAAAAAATTGTTGCCCACACAGGTTTTCAGACAGTTTTTGGCCGACACTAAATATTTTTAAAAGCTGCTATAACTTTTTTTCTGGTGATGATAGGTTAAAATAACTTGCATTTTTGAAATCCTTGACCTTGAAAATGGTGGAATTGAATGTTTCATCATCACTCTGACACTAGTAGATCACAAAAAAGCAGTTTTTTGTTTCTTGGTATCACTGCCGCCACCTAGTGGTTTCTAAAATGAAACCCCTCATAACTTGAGAACAGCACATCCGATTTCAAAAATTTTTTTTGCATTGAGCTTAGAATTTTGTGCAGAAAAACATATCTACTGTAAAATTTATAAAAATCCAAGACCATGGGTTGACTCATTTTGTTGAAATATAATGGAATGACCCTATAGCGACGCAGACAAGTAGAAATCAACTGCTCGACACTGGGGAAACGAAGCTTGAAGCTTCTAGTAAGACCTCACCCTTCCTGATCCTCCGCTACTAAAGTGCCACCAGTCTCATTCAGGTCGTCGCGTTCAGGAATCGGGGGAGGCCTGTCTTCATCAAGCACAGACGAATCTTCCTCTGTTACATCTGATAGCTTGGGTGAGCTTTGGGGGACTTCGGGAGCGAACAAGAACGCCAAAGGACCGCGAACGCTGTGCCGACTGACTCTGGTGGCGCCTGCAACCAGAACTGGTTACATGTTTGGAAATGACAATTACTGTACAGGCACAAGTGCATAATTCCAAGCCGGTCATCAACCACGGTAAACAAAGTAATTCCACCTCAACGTAGAAAGGTCATGCTTAACTTCGCTTAGAAACATACTGACACTGGTGCAGTTGCGGAAAGCAATTCGCGCAAAACCAACCTGTAATTTTCGGCACGGAGCCCGCAAGCTTCGGGAGTGGCATGACCAGGAGTAAGCCATTGCTCATGCCGACGAACAATTTGCTGTGTCCGTTCCACAGACTGGCCACATGACATTGTTCGGAAATTTGTCCCGGCGGATCCAAACCTGGAACAGAACACGATACCCACGAGTGCGCAAAAAATAGCCGAAGCGCGACGACATACACGAAGGCGTGTCGTGCGTGACGGCGAAAGTTGATAAATACGAAGCGTCCCGCTGACTCCGCACTTCGCCAGCGCAGCAAACCGACTGCCTTTTGCACATCAAAATGAAAGTCTCTTTCAAGCCCAAAGCTGGTGGAATAGTAAACACAGCGGGTACCTTGCACGAAGTCGCGCACAGCGCGCGACAAGTTTACTTCCTGCAAGCGTTCGAGCGATGCGAGGTGGTAGAGGAAGAGAACGCATTCTTCGTTGAAGTTCACCCACAGGCCGTTGCCGACTCTGGTCACCAGCTTGACGACGCGACTCTCACCTTGCAGCAGCAACGAACGCGAGCTGAGCAAAAACACGCAGCCGATTAAAAAGCACCGACGACCTCGAACACTATAACAAAGCAGTGTGCGAATAACAAACGTTCAGGTTTGTGCCTGCGCTACAAGACCACAGTAGTTGTAAAGCGCCATCAAAACACCATGTAAAAGGTTTACGCGAAAGGGTTCAACCGTTGTCATTATTTAGAAACTTGTGAAGCTCTGCACAAATGCACCGGCGGGCGTTCTGCTTATTACCTGGATACTTCGCCACTGACACCAAATAATAGAATTCTCCGTGGGTGGCTGCAATTGTGAAGATTCCATCGACGTTAAGAAACGCACAACAATAGATCGCTAGGAACTGGCTATCGCAAAAGGGCAACGCACTGGTGCGCGATGTGAGGAACTAGCTGAAGACAACACGACTGTCATACCGAGACCTGGCGCTCTCGGAACACAGCGAAGTATTTTTCAGAGCGATCGACTTGCGATCGAAGCAGTCACACAGGCCAACCTCTCAGTGTTGAAGGAACTGATATCGATAGTGACGACATTGTTTCCAGAGCAACCCCAGAGTTTGTCTTCGACCGGTGAGAGAGAGACAAGCGGTCCGGTGCCGACGGTTATGGACGAGACGTGATGCAAATCAAATGTGCCTGCGCAGATCAAAGCGATGCGGCACTCGCATAAAACCAGGCGTGAGTTCACAACCGCCGCACCGTGTGCTTTGGCGGACGGTGTCCTTGTGCGGTTGCGGGTTTCAGCGATAATGTTAAAAGAAGCTTCGTGTAACTTTGGTCGACAACTTCACGTGAGCGAAAATTTCAACCGGTGTTTAATGGTGAACGAATAAACTCGTTTTTCTACATGAAATGGTACAAGCGACGTAACAATGCACGAGATGCAATCACAGTTTTAAAACCAATCTTCACGACAGACGCAACGTAACCCCCAACGGGATGCTCAACAACTGGTTGCAGCTATTTTTGTTGCTATGTCCAGCCTGCGACACAGCAAAGGATTTGATGGTGGCATCGTTACGATAACATTCACACACTGAAATATCTCGTTTGTTCATGAAACGTATTTGGAAAGCGACACAACTACGGTAGCAAACACACCTGCAGGTCTGCTGTACATGGCTAGCGTGCCATCCAACAAGCCAACGTACAGGTTACTTTCATGTGCTTCCATTATCATCACAGTTGACATCGTCGGTACAGGAACCTCGCTGATCTTGCGATAAGACCCGTCGCTTGCCGAATATTCTAACAAACTATGAAAACATACAATCGACCTGTTGCACGAGCCTGCCAAGAAGTTAACCGAGAATGACGTCAACATGCGCAAACGAACGGATATTGTAAGTTCTTCGAGAATCCAACAACACTTGTGTTGGCAGCGATCTTGAAAGAACATGTCTATTAATCTTTGCGTAGGTACTGCGGTCAATCGGTCCCCCCCAAAAAAAACAACTGATGGAAGACAACGTGTCGCGCCGGTTTTTTTTTCGCTGAAACATTCCGGTCATTTTTGCTGAGACATTTTGGTGATTTGTCGCTCAGTTGTATTGAATCTCGCCATAACGGTGTTTTTTAGTCTATATTTGTAGACATTCTGACCGAAATGACTTAATTTTCTTCGGTCATTTTAAAAACGTTTTGGTCTATGACCGAAAAAAACAGGTGTCGCGTCAATCTGTTCATATGCAACAGACTCTACAGCGAAGCCCAAGATCGTGACAATAGGCGATCGTTCTGTTATAGATCTAGACCAGTGGTTCTTGTCCGGGAGCACGCCTCCCCAGGGGGCGTCAATAAATCTCCACGAGGGCGCGAGTCAACATGGAAAGTTTTATGAATAAATTTACCAACAAATACATTTGTTCTTACAACTTCATTTATGCAAAGGGGAGGCTTGAAACAAAGGACATTTGCTTAAGGGAGGCGTGGCAGAGAAGAGGTTAAAAACCACTGCTCTAGACTCTTTGAGAAGTGAGCTGCAGTCTTTGCATCGTGCGCGCCCACGGTTACTGGGTATTGTGAAACTGATACAAGGCGACCTATCAAGTTTACTTGAAGATTGTGTCGATATTGGTTCGCTTGCAAGCGTTACTAGAAGAGTTGCCACTTTAATTCACCGCGTAAAAGCTTTGGCCGACCAATGCGCAGTGCGCACTGCCTTGTCGTCATGCACGTGTTTTCACCGGACAAACCTTCACTGCGTCGAACTCATCGCGGCCGCACTGAGTGGTAATTACACAGTCAGCGAATGCAGGTGGATCTTAGACGAGCTACTAAAGACGGGCCTATTTTGACAGCATGGGTCATAATCATTTTAAACGCTTCTGCCAAATGCAAAACATGTCACCGTCCGAGCCATCAGCCAGGGCAGGTCTGTTACGTGGGCGGAAGGCGGAGAAAGACAATTGCAGAGAAATGAAGTCATTCGTCAATATTCGCTTCTACATAGATTCCATACTAATAAAATAACGTTGGCAGAAACCGATTTGCATGTACAGTCACTTCACATGTAATTCAAACAGCAATCTTATGCTTCGTCTACGCTAGTGAGTAAACACAAATGTGTCCGTGACGCACCATCCCGACTCCATTCCCAACCACATGGAATTGAAACAACCGAAGGGATTCCAGTGTTGCATGCATTGGACAGAACTCTCGACCTGCGCGTGCGAAGAACAGGTCAGTACAGACGTTGTACATCTTTTGTGGTCGCATTAACAGATAAGCTATTAACTGTTCGGAGCTACGTCAGCACGAAAAGTTTAGGATTTTAAAACAAAATAGAAAAAAGCGCAAATAGAATTCGTTTACTGAAATGCGCTGACCTGCATTACGTGAATTTTTTCCACTCGGTCTTCCGTGATGTGATAAATGCTGACAATAGAAAGAACCGTACTCGCTGAGCACGACAGCCAGAGCAAGGTCACGTGACCTGCCGGCATGAAAGCGTGCGCACACTGGACCTGAAACGAAAGGCAATAATAAGCAGCCTTCCCTTTCAAATAATGGACAACATTCCACAGAAGGAAGCGTTTGGCATAATTTGTGGTTGTGGCAAATTAAACTACAAGTTTTGACAAGACCAACAGCAATTTGTTTTCTATATGCACCAGTTTGGCGAGCAAACACGTAAGGTTGTGAGTGAGAACAGACCATCCTGGTCAACGGCAAAAAACACGCATTACCTGCAGTGTTTCGTACGACTGGTGAGCGGCCAAGCTTCGCAGGAACAGGGGTGATTTCCCGGTGGCGTCCCCGTCAGAGCTGCTGGCGCTGAACCAGGCGTCGAGATTTTCTGGCGCTGAAATCACAACCGCGCAGAGATGAAACGAAACTATTTACGAACGAAAAACTGGCGCAAGGCGAGTTCACGCCATTTTTGTTGTTGTTGTATCAAAATGCAGCGCAGTACATCTCGACCGGCACCACTCTCACGGCGATCTGTTGCGTAAGTTGCATCTTGAAGACCGCATTCAAGCTACAGTAGGAGTGCTGAACTTGACATTTTCCTCAACTACCTCAGCGTTTCAGCGAATACGTCTCGCAAACGTGAAACAATCAAATGGTTCAACGCACAGTGACGACAAAATGGTCAGAGAAGAAACCCACCGTTCGCCAGCTTCGCTCGGAAGATTGTCTCCAACCACTCGTCTTTTTGCGAAGCGTAAGATGAGACAATCGTGCGAACCACATTGCCAGATCTGCGTGAGGCAGCGCATTTTAATGAAGTATTCGCGGCTACTTTATATGTGTCTATAGCTTTGAGCGAAGCGCGTTTCTCAATAACAGCACATCCGCACATACACCAGCTTATTGCTCTGCAGCGAAAATCACCTCCGGTGAAAAAGCTCGTCAAGAAACCACACAGGTATGTTAAGCTTCCGCGACAAAAATTGCGCAAAGCCCAGAGCGGTGATTCCACGGAGCGTCGCAACGATTCAAACACACTTCAATATAAATGCTGCGTTAAATTAAAACGTAATGTTTCGGGGCAACGTGCCGCGTCGTTGCACGCATTGCCAATTTACGTGCTATGCATGCAGCAAGGTTGTAAGTTAAAGGATAAAACAGGCTGCGGCCAAATCGAATCCAGCAAAACGCAGACATGAATTTCAACAACCATACTCCGACCACACCACGCGATCACGCCACAGCGGCGGTTACGCTACACACGCCGTCGTACTTGCTTGGGAACTTCACAGTGAAGGAGGCGTTCTCGGGCTGACTGGCCAGTTGTTCAGCTTGTCTAATTTTGGTCTCGACCGCGCTGACGCATTTGTCAATCACTTGAGTGGAGATGCCTTCGTGGGACAGCTGCAGTTTGCCAACTAACTTTCCTGGAAATATGCCGTGTTTCTTGGGAACAAAGCGACGAAACAAATGAGCATATCAAGGCTTACAACACAAAGCAGAAGAAATCCGCAATAATGTAAACCTCAAGCTATTCAGCGAACGTTTGCACAAAACTATAGTTCAATACGCAATGTATCAATGTTACAAAAGCCAGGACTTTGAAAGTTCGGAAAACTTCGGTAGGAAAATGTGAATAAACAACTTTACTATATTCCTGAGTTCCCGAGTAACTTTACTATACTCCTGAACTTTACTATATTCCAACTTTACTAACTTTACTTTATTCCTTTACTATATTCCTGAGACAAGCGTTTAACAATAGGCAATGCTCAGTTATGTCTGCAAGATTGTTTAAACCGTGCTGCATTACAAATCGCCTTCAGTCCTGTCCAGCGAATCATCACAACAACGCAAACTTCTGCACGAACCTAGAAACATATTTTCAATGTTGTCCTCATTGCGCCTGCTCCGTGACTAGTTGCGTCATTAACTCATGTTGATGAAAGCACGGACCTATCAAGTTCGCATGCAGGGTGACTGGCTAACCACGGTGGTGATAACCACACGTATCTAAACGCTGAAGCTGCGACTGATGTTCAGAAAGAAGATCCATAAAAGCGTCATTTTTTACAAAAACGTTTAACAGGATATCAAAAGTTTCAGAAAGTAATGGAAAATATGAGTGACAGCGTAACTGCCAAGGGTTGTTATTTCAAAACTTTGTTAAACACTGGGTAAGTGGGTGCAAGAGTCAGGAATCCCGTACAGCTTCCAATGCGCCTAACATTCCCGTTGAAAATTTGCGCGCAAACCATCAACTGTGGGAACGACAATAGTCTTGCCACATTACCTATTTGCTGAAGGTGGATGAAATCGGAATGAAGAGCTTCTCGTTCAACGAGAGTAGAAGGTCGAAGCGAGCCGTCAATCACTTCCACAACGTCAATGCCGACCCTCCACTTCACTTTATACATGTCCTTGCTGGTTGAAGATACGGTTTTCTGGTAAGGTCGCCTGAAACAAAGGAGCTCCTTCAAATGCTTGTCCCGCACAACTAAAGGTGCATGGAGGTCTGGGGTCGATCCGAGTCAAATGGAACGTGACTTGACCAGTCAAAAAAAAACGCCACTACTCAGCGTTTGTCCATTCATTTCTAAAGTTGTCAAGACGCTTCGTTCCGGTTCCTATTTTGCCGGGACGGGTCAGAATATTTTCAGAGAAATGCAATGAAACATAATCCAGAGAACAACATAAAACAAACTCAACAAATGCACTGCGCACAACATCTTGACTCCGCGAACGACGTGACACACAGAAACGTCAGTTTTCGCAACGACACCGATGGGATTTCAAGAACAAACATTTCTACTGTGTAGAAGTTGACTGAACATTAACTGAATAATGCCGCTAGAGCAGTACAACTTCAATCCATTCTTACAAACGCCACATCGTAACCAATAACCATGCTACATGAAGCTGTCCCGGAAGCTCCGAGACCTTCACCATGAACCAGACGCAACAACTGGGTAAAACAATTCACAATCGAGGACATGCGTGGCAGAGATGGTGAACCTTATACTCGACGACAGGTGACGGACAGTGCTATGCAGCGCACCGTAAAGTGAACTAAGGGAGCTCCGGTATTCAAATAGCCTTCCTTCGAAGTCAGCCGTGAATGCGAAACTGAGTTGACAAAAAGGACAGGGTCAGGTTACGGAGAAAAATGCAGCTCGCAAAACTAAAGACAGCGTCGCGTTCGTTCGGTTTCTGAATGTTCTCGTTTTCTTTCCAAGTAGCAACGATCAGACACACCAGTATATTCACTCAGTTATCAAGCTGCTTTGCACCCAGGATAAGGTGCACTGCGAAAAACATTCGCAATTCTACGAACGCGAAGTACTGTTCACACGACCATTTTATGACAGGTCGATTGAATGCGTCATAATAAGGAAGTTTTCCAGAAGCGAGCGCTGACTCGTAAATCAGCAAAGCTTTGCGTCCGCGAACAACCTTTACGGGAGTGCAAGGGCGGGCATGAAACGCAAAAGTATTCAACAAACAAACTAGTTGCTGGAAAATGTGCTTTTTGACCTCGCGCATGCCTGAGTAAGGACAAGACAGCGCACACTCGAAGCGTGTCGTAGAACAACAATCAAGACGTGCTCGAAGAGTCTCCATGAACCGCAGACAACACTCGCGTCTCTTTTGTTCTTATCAGACAAAACGATCGAACCAAACTCGCGTGAACTGAAGCTTCTTTGCAATGACTTTCAAGCGTCACAGGTCAAGACCACACAGCGGAAACAGCTGCGATCTTAGCAGATATCCAAGTCGAATCACAAAAACGGTAGATCTGATCTGGCAGCTAAGCAGCAACCTTTTTCGCGAAGTTTTCGCTATAAAAACGGGTATTCCCCCCAAATAGGCAAATTGTTTTTAGCGCCATTACCATGACTACAGCCACGATGGTTCGGCCACGTGATCAGAGCGCCCTAGGAAAGATTGACGAGGCAAGTCCTCCTGGCTACACCCACAGGAAAGTGGCCCAGAGGCCTGATCACGTGGTGTGACTACATATCCGACCTTGCTTGGTCCAGTCTTAGTGTGGAGCCACCACAACTATCAGAAATTGCTGAAAACCGTGAAGTATTTCAAGTCCTCCTCCGGCTGCAGCCCCTGCACCCTCCCCAGAGGAAAAGCAGGTGTGAAAAACAATTAATGAATATATTAATGCTCGCAAAGATTTGTGTTACTTCCTCACACAGGTCGGTTTGGGCAGAAAACGACTTTTCATGCACTTTTTCGGGTATCTGTCAGTTGTGTACCTGATTTTTTTAAAGCAGTTTACACTTGAACAATATTTGCTGACGAACTCATGAAAAGAGATATTCGTCGATTTACCGGCTGAGGAACTTGAATACTATCGATAAGTTCCTTAACATTTGTCGGAGCACAGCGAAATTTTTGACTTCACGCCATGTGCGCATGCACACAGTAATATTACACATATCAAATACGCTGAGAAAACTGATGATTAGGGCTTAGATGTGCCGGGTTAGGGTGAGAAAAAGAAAAATAATTGAGGCCTAAGACTAAGTCCAAAATTTTCAGTTGTTAAAGTTATTCCCATACTGGAGCTTGTTGTGAGCGTCTGACATCTAACCAAAAAGTTGTAATTTACTCAACACACATCAAAAAAGTAATTGCCATGCTTAATTTATTTATTCTGAGAAGCACAATAACTGACAAATAATTATATTTGAGAAATTTCGCTTGACACCGGGAGGTGATATCTGAAGCAGCATCTTATGCGCTGCGGTTTTCGCTGATCAAACCATGCTGCTGACTTAGTGGCATTAATATAACTCTGCTTGGCGATGAACCTATACTTTCGCGGATAGTAGACCCACAACACAAATTTCGACCAGCAGCTCATTACCGGCAACCGAACAACGTTCCAAAGACGACGCAGCAGAAAATCAAGGACAGTTTTCTGTTCACATTTTTTTAGTTAGTAACAGCAAGAAAGCAGGCCAGCCTGTACCTGTTAGAAATGGAGCAGCATATCAGCATATCGTTGGTGAGAACCAGCAAGCAGTCTTTCATTTTTTCGATCAGACTTTCTTCATTGTGTTCGCACTCACGTATTTCAGCTGCAAGAGAAAAACACTTAATTAAACGCTGTTGCCAAAGGTTAAGAGACCGAGAGCAAACGTAAGTTCAGCAAGAGAATAAGCTGAAGTGAGAACTACAGATCACCTTGCTTAATAAGCTTCCTGGGTCTTCCGTCTTTGGCGTGACTCGCTAGTTTCAAGTTGCTATTTTCTAAAAGGTTTCTCAAATCAGCGGCGTCCTCATCCTCTGCTTTTCTATAGTTCAGCCGTTCTGCAAGAGTCTCCAGTTCAGTGAGGGCAAGATGCAAAGGCAACCGATCAGGATGAGAGGATGGCGTGTATTTAAGAAGATCCTGGATCAGGTAGTCATATTAAGTTCACTTCAAATGCTGACTGACAATGTGTATTATATGAAAAAACACACAAAAAGGTGCAGGGTCAAAATTGAAGGTTTTCAAGACATACTGAAGCATAGATTTCACTGAAACGCTACACATCAGACACGGGCCAGTCATTTTACAGCAGGAAGCTCATCAAGTCATACTGGTAAAATTTTTTAACCGGCTAAAGTAGACAAAAGGTTAAATAAAACAACTGGTCACGACACTGCGGTTACTATGCGAAACATGAACGTATTTATTGTGTTAAACGAGGGCTATCCATAAGAAAAAAATATTGCAAAAAATTCTCAGCAATAACAAACGGGTGCAGGCACCTTACCTGAACAAACATAATGAACTGAGGGAAACGTTGAACTGGTTTCAGCATCAGGCCATAAAGATTTAACCGGTCCTGGCTCTCCGCCTGCCTGTCCCGTAGAAATGAGAGAAACTGAGGCTTCCTTATGCAAGTCTTTCTGACGATGTCCATAGCAGTAGTGAAATTGTTGATGAAAGCACCATAGCACTCCAAAACCATCGTTTTAGAAAACTGAACAAAATTGATGAAAAGTCCGTTACGCTGAACAACGCAAACTTTTTTGTTCGCGTGTGCTTACCGAAGCGACGAACGTTTCGCCGATGCATTCATATTCGTCCCACGTCGTAGCAGTCGACGCCAGGTCCATCTGGAACAGGCGATGGCATTGAAGAATGGCGGAAACTTTGTGAAAGATCTTCTCCACGACGTCAGGTGAAAGAATAACGGGCTTGTGTTCCAGCAACGCTTGCCTGTAAAATGAAGTTCAATGTCGCACCGAAGCAATGAACGAAAGGTCGACTTAAAAAGTTAAAGCGGGCTGCGCGTTTGGTTCCAACTTCGTTCGATTCACCATTTGAAACAAGTTGACAAAACCTGCGCAAAACGCCTACATGCTTCAAAACAAACCCAGCCGACGCATGCCTCGCCGCCCGAAATGCCCTACTTGTAATCGATCTCCAGCCTTTGCAAGGAATCGATGTAGGCCTGCTCGCTCCTGATGATCTGCTGCACAATGTTTCGACGTTTTTGCTGGTTTTTCGTCAAGTTTTCTGGCACAGGCGACGGCAACTCAGGGATGACGTGGTGCTTGGCTGGTATCTCAACTTCTGGAATGGAATTCGATTCAGGTTCGGGTGCTGTTGAAGAAAAGCAAAAAAAGTTGTCACCTGCCAACAAGAATATTGCAAATGTGTTGCTCTGGCAATAAATGTCAGACCAAAACAAAACTACAAACCAACAAAACGTATTGTCACCACAAAAGTTTATTTATTTGAAACACAGTGTTTTGAAAATGAGAGATGAGAGTTGAAAAATACCACCAACGCCGACAATATTCAGATGCGTTTTCTGTACACAATAATCTTGACCAGTGAGTCTCCAAACTAAATCTTTAAAACACAAAAGACCAAAACCGCAGTCAAACTTTCAAAATATTTGACTTTGTTCACAAATTCAAGTGACTGAATCTTGTCATATTTGTTGCTACGTAATAGAGAATTTGGTCTTATTCAGGTCGAAGATCACGCTCTTTTGGCAAGTATTGGTATTTTTCCGCCAACGCTCAGAGTCACAGAATTCAAGTCAAGCAAAGCGCTTAAAATAAAGGATTAGACGCGCAGAAGCAGAAATTAAAATAAGCTTATGTAAGCCACTCGACGCAACAATGTCACATTGTCAACAGAAAAACTGCCTAGCAAACCGAGGACTTACACCTAAACTAGACATCACTATGCAATTTCTTGCTGACATGGCACTGCTGCTTTCTGTAAATTCAGGTTGACTTCAGAAAACGTGTCAGAAAAGGTATGACGCACCATTTCATACAGAGCAGTCATTTGAAAGATACGAATTCCACCAATATTAACTATAGTTCACATTTAGCAAGATTGTTTTAAATAAAACGGTCGTACGTCTCGCAGGGGAGGAATTTTTCTTCTTCACTGACGTCCTTTCCCAAAACTTGAGCTTGCCAATGTCTTTGCTGAACTGCGTATGCAAAAAGATATTTTACACAGCCTGGTTTAATATCGGGTTTCGCGTCACCATACAGCGCTTATCTCAAATGTCCACAATAAACCTTTGAGAATAAAATTTGAAGCAACAAACATACAGTTAATTCAATTTCTTTACAAACTCAGATCCGATCAAACACCAAATCATCGACAAATTACCCGATCAGATTTGGAAACGCCCGGTTCAGGTTTTGGACCTCGGCTATCTTCTTCGCATTTTCCTCCCTCTGATTCAGAGGAGCTAAATTCGTCAGTCGCCCATCCTCCACTTCCCGTCAGGCCCTGCACAAGCATCAAGATACACAACAGTTGTTGACGGTAGATCTTTCAATGCATCTTTTCAAAACGAACACTGACGGTAGATCTTTCAATGTAGTGGCACCAGCCATGAAAGGTATCCACTAAAGTGTTACCCACAGACAGACAACGGTTGTAAAACACAGGGGTGAAGAGTTGACGAGTACCTGAGGTGCGCTGCGAGTGTCGCACACACAACGTCTGCAACATGCGCTGACCATCGACGTGCTGCGTCGGTTTAAAATTTTTGCAACGGGCTAATACAGATAGCTTCTGCTACTGCAACAGCGCCATACATGAAAGCAACTGACAATTAACGTTTCCAGAGTGACAACGCAAAAATTACCAAAATTGTCGTGGTCAGTTCTTCCGTAATTTTCACTTCACTTTGTATCCAAGTACAGCTCCTTGGCAAATTCTTTGGATAAATAATTGAATTATTTCAAGATCATGACATTGTAACTGCTACAGACGGCAAAACTAATCACTGATGATTTGCGTTTGGTCGCCCTAAATTACAAAAAAATGACCTTCGCTACAAATAATATGTGAAAAGAAAGATGTAAGAAACTTTTGATCTTCATGAACAATCGTAGCAAAATGTATTCGACAGGACTCATCTTTTCTAAGGACGTATAAGGCCATGTCGCGTTTGGAGAAATTCTTGACGGTCCGTTGCGTTGCTGCCTGCCTTAAATACATGTCTAGAAAGCAAGTATGCACATGCGTTTGCGATTAACTTGCTCGTGGCTTGAACACCTAAGCTTATTATACTTCTAAATTTCCAAAGAAGCATTTCAGTTGGACTCACAAAAAGAAAAGATCAAGTTCTCTGGCCACAATGTATCGGACCTCCAAATCCTTCAATTATCACTGATGAAAAATTGTCTTTAAACTTTATGCATTTTCGTCACAAACACGGGGGTTGGGAGGTATAAACATTAAGATCCACCGCGACAAAATGTCCATCCGCGACACCGGATTTTGGTTTTGACTGATTTTCAAGACGCCCTCACTGCTGATAGTTTCCTATTTCAAGCATCAATGAAAGTTCACTGGTTCTATGTACATTTTCTGTTTTTATTCTTTCTTTGTAGGGTTAACATATTTTCAAGATTCCAGAAAGTTTTCATTGATAAAACATCTCATCGTTTACGATCCATGTAAGCATAAGAAATTTTATCGGATTTCAGCCACTACCCGTCAGTGGTTGATTACAGTTGTAAACTTATCATGAAACATGTAGCGATTCTGCCTGTTGCCGTAAGTCTAATTCAACAAATACAGCAGCAATTTTTCACGAAGTAATGTTAACTTGAACACTCATACTGCATCGATAGGGAAATAATATACAGCAGCTATGAAACTAGCATGCCGGTTAAACTTTAACAAATGTTTCGGGGTCACAAGTAGGGCCTCTGAGAGAAATTTAGATCCGGGGTCCAATAGTTTATATGCATTTTATGTGTAGACTATTTTGTACAAGTCTTTTACTTACATGATGCGTTTCATTTACCTTATATTTTTCTACTTTCAGTTCGAAATCAAAACTACCATTTAAAAACATTGTTTCAGATGTTAACTGAATAATTAACATGTCTCAAAGATGGTAATGTTATTTGTAAATTCCTGCTTCGCTGGGCATAAGGTTTTGGTAACAGCAGAGTTAAGCATTTTTAAGTTAGGATGGATGTAAGGTGTTGCTATGTGCTTGCAATGGTCTTCAGTTGCCTTTAAAATTTATCTAGCAAATAAATCTAGTGACAAGCACGGGGGTGCAAAAATGCGGTCGCGCACCCATGCCGCACGACAAAAATTTGAAGTGTGTGAGCGTTTTTTTTTTTTTACATATTTTACCTTATG
>Ga0210059_1007449_pt1 | contig 17378 bp, 13 predicted proteins | sample Ectturendosymbi2_FD_188042 | JGI IMG/M metagenome (GOLD analysis project Ga0210059, IMG submission 188042) | Ecteinascidia turbinata endosymbiont from Florida, USA - Sample 2 (SPAdes) (version 2) | ecosystem: Host-associated > Tunicates > Ascidians > Unclassified | place: Key West, Florida...
ATTATTCTCTGCTTAATATTCCTACTTTATAGTGGCTTTTACCCATTAGTATAATTACAATGAAAACAGTTAATAATTTTATGCACACATTAAGTTTTTCGACAGCACATCATTGCTGCCTTGCGAATAGTTCATACAGTTATTTTCTTCAGTTCCGCCTGAAGTGTTGGAGGAGTACTTTTTCCCATCACAACTGATCATTAACATGTTGTGGTTAATTTTAACCATAACACTGCTGCTTATTCATCTTTTGTTCACAAGAAGCCAAATCATACCCAAATGAAACAAGAGTTTAAATACTTACGTGCGCATTGGCATGACCAGACCAAAATTGTGGATGGGTCAAAATGTTTGATTTTAGGCGAGAAAGATTATTTTGTTTGAGATACTGCCTCTTAAGCACAAAATGACTAGATATTCTAAAAAATTGGAGAGTCTAGGGCTCCCTGGTCCCCCTGGCTACGCCTATGTACGTGGGTTTATATAACGTACATGTAATGTGAATACTTCACGTAAACACTCACGTAACACTTGCGTATTTATATAACATTGGGGCCATATTTTTTATATAACAACTTGTTTATCAGAAGTTTCATTTATAATGAAATAAACACATTTGAACTGCCCAAATTCAGCAAAATAAGCTTTGTATTTAATATGTTCGTTCCTATCCCTGTGCAAGAAATGGTTTCATTTAAAGGCTATAAAAAAATCACCCGGTGGACGTTTCTTTGTCAGGAACCATCGATCAAAAAACGTATTTGAAAAAATTTAGGGGGGCTTCATCCCCCTTAGCCCCCCTGGATCTGCCTATGCCTGTAACTGACTCAAGCTCACGCTGATGCCGCTGAGCAGTATCGTAAATCGATGGAGGGTTAGTGGGCACGGTGAGACCATTCAACTGGTTGGTCTCCAGTATATTTAAATGAAACCAGATATTGGCAATGGCTTTGTGGAATTGTTTCTGGGAAAATAAGTGTTCATAAAAATAAATAAAAACGACGTTTAGCTTACACAGCTTTGGACATTCATGAGAATTCGCCTGCAGGTATAGGGCAAAGGTAAACATTCATGGTTCAAGAAAGTAAGAAGCTTCCCCAAAAATGTTTGAACATTCAATTCTGGCTCAAAAACAAACTGAAAGCAAATGATATAACATTGCATTAGCAGCTACTGAAGCATACAGCAGACCATGTGGGTAAACACATATACATGGATGTTTACAATACAATTCTCTCAAGCAAAACCAGTTTCTCACATAACTGTTTGAACAATGGAGTTATCCTAGGGGCAAGTTGAAGCTTTGCAAGAACTTAGTCTATTGTTTTCAGATTTTCATTGCCCAAAAGTACAGGTAAACATGCCTTTCATATGCAGTAAATACTTTGAGAAAGAGCATACCAACCATAAATTTTATGATGAGACTGGAATGAATGAAATATGCAGTATTTACACAAACATGTTATTCACATTTCAATGTTGGCTTGACCTTCATAGATTACTAACAACCACTACACTTATGTCAGTAAAAAATTAAACAAGTTGAAAGAGCTAAGCTACAAACCTTTGGTAGGCTTGGTCCTAAAAAATATGCTTATTGCAATGGCTTTCTGTGCATAGTATTTTGCTTAAGGTATGTTTTCTGGGTAATTAGTAGATTAATAAGCAAGAATGGTAGGCTACCAGTTAACCCTTGCAACTAATAGCAAAATGATAAAAGTAAGATCTCTATATTAGATTTGAAACCTCTTAAATTTTGATTGAGGTACCCATATCATTTTGAAGAGTATTGGGCACCTTATCCATGATGAAAGAAAAAAGGGCCTGCTTATCCCTTGACTTGGATCCTTTAACATCTTGTTTGGTTGGGGTCATCTTACCTCTTGTGTAGGGCCCCTTGTCCTTTGAATGTAAAGTGACAAGCTATTTATGTTTAACCATAGACTAATAGGCATCCTTATCTTTTAATTAGGGGACACTAACATCTTGGTTGATGGCCTTTCACATTTTCACTGAGGCCCCTTGTCTCAGAAAGCTATTTATGTTTCATCATTTCAGTTTGCCTTCTTATCTTCAGTTTGAAAATCCAAATATGTCAAAACATATTATTAACAACAAGGTATTGCAAAAAAAATTAAGTTTTATTGTGTAATCATTATAAAAAAAATGCAATAATAAAGAAAATCTCGTAAAATTTTGAAAGCGCGTGAACTAAAAATGGGGGCTCCCACAAAGCGCGTAAATTGAAAATGGGGGCCCCATTTTGCACACCCTGCACACTCACGAAGACCACTACTGTATATGACGTCAAATTGTGACGTAACAAACAGCGCACACCAAATACAAATGACCACGATATGCCACTGAATGAAATCCCCCATGAAAATTTTCTGCGTATGAATCAAAGAAATATTCATAAAGTGACATCATTTTGCTACAATGGTCCATGTATCCCCCTTGGCTACGCCCTTGTCTTTCAGCATACCTTGTTCTGTAGAGCGTTTTAAAGAAAAGGAAGAGTTTCAAAGCTTTGTAAAATTTCGTTATTTTCAGTAGTGGGTTTCAGTTGTCAAAGTTGTTGTAGCAGTAAATCATTTAGTCACTTCTGAAATAATGGAGCCCTTGTCACTGCAGCACAGTGGTCTCTAGTAGTAAGTGATTTGTCAACAGTACATTGTTCCTGAATTGTATGAGCCTTAGTAGGCAAAAGTAAAGCATTGCATCGTAGTATTGTATCACGTCTGCACTGCATGCTGGGAATGTCATTCCTATGGGAATCCCATGGGAAACGTCCCATGGGATGGAACAGGTATAAATTGTTATGGGGTGGGACAGATAAATATGACCCATGGACAACCCTAGGCTTGTCCATGGGAATGTCATTCCTATGGGAATCCCAAGGGAAACGTCCCATGGGATGGGATAGGCATAAATTGCTATGGGATGGGAATGGGACAGATAAATATGTCCCATGGACAACCCTGGGAATCCTAACTGCATTGGTAACGACTACTTGGCACCTTTAACCGCTCCGTAAGTTTGACTTCATAGGCAAGCTTGTCGCCAAAGAAATAAACGTAGAAATCAGGAAACTAGTAAAAAGTTTTGCACCAAGATGACAGTTGGCATATGGAAATTTCCCAGCATGCAGTGCAGACGTGATACAATGCCACTGAGGGGCACCTGCATGAAGTATATCAAATTCAAGATATCAAAATGTGGACACGCGATCAGTATGTAGGATAGGCAACTTATACCACAGCGAAAGCCTAAACTGGGCCCCACAAAACCTTGGATTGGGCCGCATGCGCCCGGCGAGTCGGACATAATTGTTTTAGGATTTTGTATTTGTCTCGTCTAGTAGTTTGTATAAAATCATTTGCCATCAGGTTTTCATGAGTTTTTGTCTTTGTCCTTCTCTTTATGTATTCGTGATTCTGCCCTCAGTAATCCCTTTCATACGTTCTAAAACTCAAACTTTGGGAGTGCATGCTGCATAACCTCCTATAGCGCGCACCTGCGGTGAATGTGAACAGACCTGACCAGGGAGGGTAATAACAAGCAAGTACACTGTGTCCGCGATTTTGCAAAAGCTCGTACGAACCCGCGCTTAATAAAACGAGGTGCAACTCTGATCAGTTTCATGCTGTGTCATTACGAACACTTCCGTGCCCGCAAAATTTTGTCATTATATTTATGCAGATGATCAAGTAACATTTTGCCTAGTTTTGCATTTTGTTTCACGAGTCGCTACAGTTCGAATGTTTTATCGCAAAGTGGAACGCCGCAGTACAACGGTTCGAATGTTCAATCGTGACCGAAATTTCAAAGTGCGAAACGATTTTACTATAGCTAAGGATTTTCCAAGATTCAAAGGTCTTGACGTCACAGTCATGAAGGTTTTCAGATGGGTTGAGAAACAACTATATGCGGGCCCGAATCAGCTTTCGTTGCCTTTTTACTCCCAATTCACTCTTTGCATCTATACTGCCACGAACGGGCTGGGTGAGGTCGCAAAAACTGACTTTGCCCCCGGACGCAGGAACCCCTAGGTACGTCACTGCCTATAGCATAGATGATTAAAACACTGTACAGCATTTTGTACTGCTTGGAAAATTACAACATAACAAAGGCATAAACTGTGTGTCCACTGAGTGGGCTGTGCTTGTTTGGTCCATAAAATATGTGGTTTACTGGTTACTATCACAAAGGAGTTCACGTAGGCCAAGTCCCGTCGCCACCGGGGGGCTTATCCCCCCAAACAAAGCCCCAAGTCCCCCAAATTGAAATATGAAACACTATAAATCAGTAGAATTTTTGTCAAATTTGAATGTCAAGCCCCCCTACACAAACGTAAAGCCCCCTTATTGACGACTTTCTGGCGACGGTTCTGCGAAGGCCTACAGCTAATCAGATCGACAACCAGACGATATTTTCGTGGGAAGCAACACGGTCCCGCATGAAATTGTATATACCCGAAAAATAAAGTACAAAAAACGCTGAAAATCACGGGAATTTAACGAAGAGAACTTCTGAACTACACGAAAGAACCGAGTAAACCTCGGTTAATCCGGATCTTCGCCAAAACCGCATAAAACTTGTGGTACAAATGATTTCTAACGTTTTTCTTTATAAAAATCTTCGGTTTACCCGGATTTTTTAATCCAGATCTTCGCCAATACCGGATAAAATCTACTCTTTTCACATCTCGTAATCCGGATTTTTCTGCACTTCCACGCTGTTGTGTTCTATTAAGTGCACTGACTGGTCTCTAGAAAAATTCGGAAGCTTCAGACGCAATACAAAAATGGTCACGATCACCAACGAACGTTTAGAATTATGATAACAACGGCTGCAACCTTCGACTCATCGTAGAGAGGATTAATGCAGGCCTTGATTATTGTGTCACACACGGGCATAGCATATCATGTTGAACATAACGCTCAAGGCACCCCGCCGCACCACGGTTTCAGTCTACTGATCAGTGTTGAGCATTATCCCTGAGCGTATGGCACTCGGTAAGATGTCTTAAGGGCATTACCTTCCAAATAGAGTGACTGCTAACGGACCAGACGCAGAAATCTTTGCGTCAGTCCAAAATTCCAGATTTATTCGCAGCCTAGTAATCTAAAATTAAGAACTTACCATTGTTCAAAACCGCCTTGATATGGTAATTACTAGTCTGATATACCTTTGTAAATTCATCAATGAATTCGTTTTGCTTCTGGCGAAAGTCTGCTGTTGGGTCATAAATGCGTTCAATGTAAGTGATTTTCACCGATATCTCAGTACTTAGATGACGTCAAGCTAGAAACAGCCGTTTTCGGTTAATCCGGATCTTCGCCTAAACCGGATAAAATCATCGGTCAAATCGAAACCGGATAAGCCGAGGTTTGCTGGATAAATTCCAAATAAAGATCGCATTGTCATTTGCTGTTGAGAAGAATGTAGGTAAGGCTTTAATTTCAGTTGAAGGTCTCGAGCAATCGTAGAACCGAAGTCGGCACCACAAAAGATAAAACTTCGAGGGGGCACTACTTTCATACTTTCACGCTTTTAAGGCAAGAGACAAAATAGGTCACACTTGCGTGGGGCCCCAAAAACTAAGATGGCCTAGGGCCCTGCGTTCCTTAAATCCGTCCCTGCGCACGGGGTGATGTGCGGGGCTGCAGTTCGGAAGTTTGCAGTTTTGGGGAACTGCATAACTTTTAGTCATAATTACTGTCAAGCACAATTTAGCCCAGGGAGGTAACGCCTGGAAGGGCTCCAGCTTTAGATCAAATAGTATAGGGACTTACGTCTTCAGCCACGCAAGGCAATCAGTCTGGTTGCGGCGAACCGGTAGAGAGGTTGTAAATATTTTTCCACTCTGGCAGCCTTAACGTACTGACCACGCCTTCCGTTGACAATGTCTAGCGCAGCTATGTCCAACCCGCGACCCGCATGCGGTCCAGTTTAGGTTTCCGCTGTAGTAAAAGTGTCCCAGATCATGACAACTTGTCCTTATTTTAATAATCTTGAAATGACATTTTTGATGCAGGTGGTCCTCAGTACCACTTTATCGCGTCTGTTACCATTACAGTTAGGATTTGAACGCTTTCAGTACCAAAGATAAGCCATTCAATGTGCGGCCCTGGTCAAGATAGCGACGCATTTTTTGGCTCAGTAAGCCATTTGGGTTGGACATAGCTGATGTAAGGGATAAGAGGCGTGGTCTACTGATGACCGAGCAGTTCAGTGCCTGTAAGATTTACCAAGGCTCACTTGGGAAAATTTCACCAAGTGATTATCCTCTCTCATGGAGATTTACCCACTCCACTACTGCCCTCGCATATATGTATATGCGAACGACTCGGTCACACGTAGTTGTAAAAACGTTGGTTTCCTGAATGAAAACATCTACATTTGCATTATTATCAAACACAACATCATGCATAAATGCAATACACGCGCAAATGTACTCGGAAAATATGCATATAGCAGCTCTTAACTATAGTGTAAAACTTGCTTCGTAAATTTGCAAAAGTAAAAAAATAATACGATTTATTCGAGCCACAAAAATTAAAATACAAGTTATGAAGTTAACACCACGATTCAGATCTGAATGTAAAAACATGTACGGCGGAGAACGTGCTAGAAGCTTCAAAGTACTTTTCCCAGTTTTAACGTGGACTAAACTCTTTTTGGAACATTAAATGGAATTTAAACATTCCGAAAAGTATCAACGCACAACAATGACTTGAATGCTGAAGGTGAACTGTGGTTAATTCAAATTACATCCTATGCAAACAACTTACTGCAGCAGACGCCGATGTTCAAATGATAACTTTTACATCAACAATGGAAAAGCTTTAGATTATCTATGTGAGCGTAAACACGGGCAACATTCAAGATTAATTTTTCTGGCTGTAGCTTCTACCATAAGATTTACCGGGGCTTTCCGTGAGCGGCAAACCAATTGGTTGATTTGAGCGTGGGTCACTTTCGAAATACCTTGATCATGTGCAAATTACCTGGAAAATATATTTCTATTTGGCGCAGAACCAAATTCTTTTCATCAGTATTCCTGATGTTGTGCCAATGCCAGCAGGTTCCCCGAATTAACATCATTGACACTACGAAGCCAAAACCACTACAAGTAACGCAAACATCATTATTTGGCTTTACAATCACTCTTACTGACATTATATTTCTTCCTTCCTGCGCGCAACATACTGACGGTCTCCGTGGCAACAAGGTGACACTAGATACGAGTCTGCAATGTCTACATACGCCGTTTGCCAACCGGACCGTTTACTTTCAGTAACTCGGACGTTGAGCAGCCGACGAAACATCTACTGTGAGTAAAATAACAACAGAAGTTCCTACAGCGGTAATTTCGCACACACGCAAGCAGAACTACGCACAAACGATCAAACCGGAACGCGAGTGGAATTGAAGCAAGACATTACAGATATATCATGGACGAGGAAGTTTGGCAAGTCATGGTAGGATCGTCAAGGATGGAATTAATCGCAGGGCGTTGAGCGCAGTTTGAGGTCAATGGGGTGAGTACTTCGCGCTAAATATTCGAGCGAGCCTGTCTGTTTGTTCTTGAGTGACAGACGACGGCTTCTCCATTTTTTTCCGCATTCTTCGCTCAGCCGGACTGTCCGTTGGAGGGCGATCGACTCCAGGGGAACGCGACTTGTTTAAGTTTCGCTAAACAACACAAAACATGAATGTTCGGTGATGCAGAGGTCAGCTGAAGCATTTATGCTTTTGAGCCAGTTTGGGGATCTCTATCCAGTGAAAGCAGGGGTGGCGCTTTATTTTAAGTGGTAAAAATCGCATTTTCGCAAACTGTGTTCATCTATAACAGATGTCCAGTTTGCAGCAAGTCATGTGTATATCAAGACGCTTATATTTCAGTTTGAAAAAAAACAGCAATCTTTAATTTGTAAGTGTTTTACTACACCACACGAAAGCCTCGAACTGTTACCTGCTGTTCAGTAGTAAGCGCTTGCAGAAATCTCATGGATGCAATCAAATCTTTAGTAGGGGGGAAAAAACTGGGCAGGATCCCACTGCTAGGGTGTGGAGCAGCCACCGAGGAGCTGGTTGCCTTTGGACCGTCTCCATCGGCAGAACCATTAACAGCTGTTGTTTCATCATCTTCATCATCGGCTACGGACTCATTCGGTGAATCATGATCTGATTCAGTATCATTGTGGTCCGACATTCTGTTACTACTTTCGTCAGGACTGGCTTGTGGAGACCGAAGTTGATCGGCTGAACCACCGTGAGGTTTTTCATTGGTAGGAAGACCGTCAGTATCGCTCATCTCGCTATCATCTTTTTCTTCCGTAGAAATTTCGCTTGACTTCTCTAAATCTCCGAGAAGAACGTCCTTGCCACCCACAACGTCATCCGGTTCAGTGACATCTTGGGGCCCAAGATCATTCCGAAGAGCCTGTCCATCGTGGGCATCCAGAAGTTCATCAATAAAACCAGCCTTTTCTTCTGGACTTATTTCCGTGATATCTTCATTGAAGTTGCTCACAACTACAATTTCTTCTTCCTCCGCTTGAACAAGCTGCTGGTCAACATTTGCTGCAGCCTGGTCTTCCGCATCGGACGTTTCCACGTCAGGAAACAGTCGTTTTGACAACGAATCATTCTGTTCATTTTGAACAACTTCCGATGTAACCAGATCACTTCGCTCGTCTGCTTCATCAGGAGTTTCATCTGCGTGCGAGGCGGACGCAGACAGCCACAAGCTGGTGTTATTCAGCTCTGAACTACTAAGTGTCACCTGCAGGCTTGAACGGTTTTCATTTGCGTCACCTGCGATTCGATCATCGATTGCAGTTGATCCGAGTTCTTCATCGGAATCGAGTTCTTGCTGATTCAAATTTTTGGGCTGCACGAACTCGATCCCAGACAACTCGGTGTCGCTCAGCGCAGCTCCTTCGTCATACACCTCTCTTTCCGACTTGAACAAAGACATGTGCACCGCTGGGTGTTTCTGTTTTCGTGGCAAGTCGGTATGATCTGGCAACAACTGGTCAGGCGGGGAGGGAGAACTGGGAAGGTGGATATGCTTGACCTGCTCGGCTGGAGCAACATCGGCGTGTGTTTCATCATCACATGATGCAGCGAACGCGAATGGCGCAGCGGCAGGAGACGGCGATACGTCATTCGTTGACGGCATCGAACTCGTTGCGTCAGGCGCGACAATTTTCCGTTGGAAATTTTCTTTGATGTGATCGAGCTCCTTCATTTGTCTCTGCAGCGTTTGCAAAAGACAGGTTTGCTGTTGCTCGTGCGCGAATATAGAACGGGATGGGATCTTTGCAGCGTCGGATAAACTGGTAGTAGGTTGGATCACGGCGAAGTTTTGTGTGTAACTTACGACTTGAGGTGGCGACAGGTTGGAATGAGTAGACGTCAGTTTGCACGTTGTTCCCACTGTCTGTTCAGAGCAAACTCCAGGAAAATACATGCTCCCAGAAGGAGTCTCGACTGGGGCGACCAACGGCACGGAGTACAATATACCTTGACGCGACGATCCAACGTCATCATTCTGGGGCGCTTTACGAGAGAGTGACGTAGGGGATAATAAACTAACATCCGTGGTCGGAGCGACGGCCACTTTGATTTGTCCTTGGCAGTTGCCATGAATGTCAATAATGTTGTACCAGCCATTTACCGCTTTGAACCCAGTTTTCAAAGTTGAAATGTCAACAGTGGCGAATCCGATCATTCGATCACTCGCCTCTTGCTGTTCGCGCGACTTGTCTTCAATACCCGGTGACTCACTTTGCCAAACCCGAAACAACAAGTTGCCACCGGAGTTTTGCAGAAGGCTTCTACTGAGCATGACTTCCTTGCTATCATCCCACACCGGACACGAAGATTTCTCCACAACTCTGGTTTTTACTGTTTCGCTAAAAGCAGCATCACCAGCTTGATACGACACGTAGCAACCAACGTGCTGTTTTTCATCCGAAAAGGTCTGCTGGAACGACAAAATGGTTGGAAGGTGCATCGCTTTTTCAACGGAAACCACAGCTGGAAACGTCAGGGACTGGTCTGTTTGTACAGTTGCTTGTTTTTCTGGCAATGAAACACATTCGACGCATGGATCGACCGTATCATCGTCAGACGCCGAACTTAACGTGTCACCTTCGCTTTCCACGTCACAACTCCTTGTGTGATCTCCGGGACTGACGCTAAAGTAAAGTCGAACGCAAGCTTCGGCCATATCACCAGCGCCAGGCTTGAACATCGGGAACGAGCCGGACACATGCTGTTGCTTGTGCAGTCCCCCTGCTAGCAATGAACTCATCTCTATCTGTGCAACGCCAAGAAGCTTGTCCACATCGAGAGGCCGCCGGCTGCATCTGGCAGACCTGGAATGCGTCAACCACACCTGGATTTCAAGCAGCTCCTCACGCAGATACCACACGAGAGGCTGGGTCGCTCTGCACAGGAATGACTTCCTGTGAACCAGTTTCACCGGGAGGGGGTCCCTTTCTTTGCAAGACTTCTTACCTTGGCTGCCTGCGGCGGGACAAATATTGGACGTGGTGGAGTCTTTATCGTAAAACTTGTAATGCAGATAAACGTGAGCGTTTTTGTCAATGCAGTCCGCGCCAGATCTCATGAGCAACAACCTGGGAAGCCACGCGTTTGTAACAGTGAGGGTAACTGTCACGCAGTCATTCGTGACGTCAATGAAGTCAATAGGTTTGAATGCGCCGTCTCGATCGGATACCAGCAAGCGAGCAATATCGGTTGTTGGAGACGGTTTCCAGGCAACGGCTTTAGCAGCACGCAGAATCAATTCAAGATCGCTGCGACACGCGAACGAAACAGAAACCTCAACTCCACCCACAGTGATGATAGATTTTCGCTGTAGCGATTCCACGGTTTGTACCGCAAACCACTTTGTGTAACCTGGAATTTAAAAAACGCGTGTTTACTACTCCATGGCAGTATATGTGCGCATTACTTATTACCGGAAAAGTTTAGGGGCATTGAAACACCACTACATGGCTGGAGTCATTCAATTGCATTTTGTGAGGACAGAGCACAAGCCAGCCTTTTTACGTCAATGGCTGCCTCACCGAGTATTATAACACACAAAAAAATGAAATGATTTTTGTGCATACCTGTAGTTCGTGTGAGTAGCTCGGCGGTTTGAACCGTTGCTCGACCAAGCAGAACGTCCGCATTCGCTTCTCCTAAAGATATTTCCGGCGACGGCCTTAGAAGAAAGAAGATAATGAAACAACAGGAACGCACAAGTACTTCTGCAATAATCCAAGCTTGTATCTCAGGGTGATTCACAAAATGTCTGGGTCTACAAAAAAAGAGCATAACAACCTGGTTGAACTATATCGACTTAAACACCGTTCAGCTGTGGTTGTTTCATGCACTTGGTTCACCATTTGAATGACAAGCTCAGACTGTAATGAGTTAGTATTTTTTGAAAAACGATTATAATAATATTTTTAATTCTACATGTTCAACAATGGTCATGTACAACCGTTTGAAGAAAGAGAAACACTTAAAACAGTAGTTTTTCCCAATTTGAGAAGTTCGTGGATTAGTATTAAATTGTCAACAACCGCAGACAACACTAGAATAACTTCTATAGACAGACGAGTCCGCAGCCTGTTCTTCTTCGATGCGAAGAGGAAAAAAGGTTTCACTGCGTCGTGAAATCTAATTTGAGACAATACAGCGAAGAAAAGGCTGCAGGCTCCAAAGTTCAGCAACTTCTACATCGTGCTTACGTAATATATTTCGACGGGAAATGCAATGCACGATAAAAAACGGAAAGTTTTGCATTTTCGTAAAGAGTCGAAGTGAGTAAAAATTTAGGCGAGACCCTAAGCTGCCTAGATAAGAACCTGCGAAGCTGGAAATTAAAATATTTCGTGGATTACGTTTTTATCCGCATACAAACAGGGATGACCTCAAATGCAAATTAAGGTTTAAGTGAACTTCCCATCTGAACATCATTCCATTTACAAATTCTCAAGTTAGTTTGCTCAGAAAACGCGTTGATGCATCAAGTTATCTCTCAGTTATTGAAAACATTCATCAAGTGTTATTCCGGTAGAGCAGACAACTAAGCAAGTGCACCTGTAGTGTTAGTAATTACGACGAACAAGACCATTCCCAACTACAAAAATCATATAAAGCGCAAGTTCATGACGTTACCATCTGCTTCAAACTTCAACAAATAAGATCAGGACTTCAACAACCAGTCCAGAACAGATTTTGAAATTCACCAGTCAACATTCATTAAGTTAGCGTTGAACAGACAAATGAAGTTATTGCACAGGAAAGAACATGCTTATCTACTGGTGCTGGGCAGCAATTCTTCACCATAGAAGCTGCCGGTAAAAAGCGTGATGTGATCCACACAACTTAATTTTAATACAACCCGACTTGTGAGGCAGCATAATTACATACCAAGACACAGAAGACTGTGCCCTGTTTTCGCGGAGATTGCTCCACAGATATAAGGCCGCCTTTGACAGCGTAGATCAAAAACACAGGGGACTGTTTTCGCTACGGAACACATAAGGCCGCGTACTATCAGAGAAACAAGTTAATCATCGGCAGTTATGTTGTAACAGAAAAGATAAAATGGAATTTCACCGCGAATACTGCTTCCGTTGTGAACAAGCATCTGAAAACGCAACTGGTGAAATGGGAACTGCTTTGAAGCTGTGGTTACGTATGCTACCCAACTTAGCAACATAGGCCGATACAAAACAACATTTCGTGATTGCTGCCTAACAACGACAACCTCACTTTTATGACACAAACGTTACAAAAAAAACTTACGAATGCCAGATCTCTAACTCGATTTCTCCACTGGACAAGAGCTCAGCAAGAGAAAGCGGAGATGTATCTTCGCAATCCGTCACAAGAGGGCACATGAGGTCGAAATGATGATTGTAGTCTGGGGCGAACTGACGTGCTACGAAACGCGTCTTTCTGGGTTTCTGAACGAAGCAAACAGCGCGGAATACGTCAAGACTGTGTTTCCCAACCCCAACCTTTGCGACACCCTGATACGCAATTTGCGGCACCCCGTGGCGAAACTATAGCAGTTTGCTATGAGGTTTAATGACATTTTGAAAATGTAGTTTTAATGATTTATTATTGAAAAATGTATTGATTTGCGGCACCCCTGAGTATTGCAAATGTCACCCCGGAGTGCCACGGCACCACGGTTGGGAACCACTGCGTTAAGAAATGCAAAGACATAGAAATAATGAGCAATGCTGTGGCAAACAGTTTAAAGTAGTTGAAAAAAAAGTGAAAACATGATGATGACGACTTATTGGATCATTAGTAAAATTCTTGCAAAAAGACCGCCTTTCGCGAGTTTTGACATTTGACAGAACAATATATAAATTACTTGCACCTTGGCGGCGAAATTTGACAGCAAACCTTCAAATCTGTGCACAGAACTTGTTTGCAACCACGAACCTCGTCATGCAAGAACGACAATCGCAAAATGACGTAGGTATTCAGTCCTACGGCGGCGTTGTATTCCAGTTCTTTATCCTGCAGCAGCGAGGCTGCTATCCTGGCAGCAGTCTTCAAACCACAAGCTCTCAAGACAGCAACTTGCAGTTTGAGAGCTTTGCAAAATGGCGCAGCAGGTTTCTTCGCTGGTGAGCTTTCACCTGAAAAGATCTCTTTTCAGTTTGTTTGATAAATTTCCTAGTTCTTGCACAGAATTTTTATTTGTCATAGTTATTTTTAATTTGCATTTTATGGTGGAGTCGCACCTTCTCCAGATGCGCAAAACTTACTGTTATGTTTGTACTTCACACATATCCTGAGTTCGCCTGCGGATATTCTGCCATCATCCGGTTCGACGAATTCCATGGGAACTTGAAACTTTTGTTCCGAAACTTTAGTGCTTTTCAAGGCAACCATTGCGCAAACCTTCCGGATAGGCAAGAAACCCTACAATGGCAACCTTTCAATCAGCAAACCTTTCACCAACAACAGCAGCAAATATCCTTTCCAGTGAAAAATCCCTTGCATATCCCATGCAAGGCTCACTTACCTTAGCAAGCAACTGATCTCGCACGTTAGGATAGTAAAATCTCGACCACACTTCGAACGCAACACTTCCACCAGGGTATTCACCAACGCCGGAAGAACTGGAAAGTAGGATCTCTTGAATCGGAACGCCAGATCGTAAACGGAAAGTATGGGAAGAAGTGTGCCCGAACTGAGGATCAGGAATGCAAAGTGTCGCATCTGTGCGGTACGTTTGCAACTCCGTCAAACCTGGGACAACAGAGATGGTAAAGTCAATTGAATTCTTAAGTTTCTAAGTCTAAGTCAACAACAGGTAGTTGATCTGTTTTATACTGTTGCAACCTCTCCGTTGGCGTTGCACTGAATATGTGATTCACCACGAACGGGATGTGCGCGAAGAATAACACCCACACCCATATATATGTGGCGCGAACAAGCAATAATAGAGTCCCGATGGAGTGAATTGGTGAGTGACCTCTAATAATGCTTGTGAACAGCTGATTAGTACTTGCTAATGGTGACGACGAGAATGATCTCGTCGGGTGATCTTTATTGTTGCTTGCTGCCACAGCAGCTTTGCGCACTTGCCACTCGGGCTTTCCGATTCCAACAATACAAAATGATGAAATTCATGATGGAAGCCACAAACCAGTCACTTTTATGAAGTCACTGCATACATGCGACTTGCTAAATTTTTACGCAACGATTACGTCAAATTAGACGACGTGACTGTCCTTGAACAACATCACCTGATGAAGCGGAATTTCCTTGTACACATGAATCCTCCTCTTCAACGATTTTTTGAATTGGAAAAAGGTATTGAACAAAGCAATCTGTTTCGCCCCACACCTGCGAACGAGAAGTTCCAAGTGATATTTAGAAAAATAGAAACGAACTTCGGAGCCTGCAATAGGTTTTTCGCAACTTCATATCACACTTGAAGGCCAATCATTGCAAAGATACACTCAACAAAGCACGACAACATGAACCGCCCCACTACACTTCGCTCGCTGTCTTGTCCTCCACAGCACTCGACTTAGCCACTAATTCTGTTCGACTATTTGATGTTCGACTATTTGAAACTCACTATGTTCAAGTCCTACTTGGTGTTGCACTAAATGCGTGACAAATTAATTGTGCTGCATAAACGATTGTCTTGGGTTATAAAGCGCCGAATCATTACGTTCCAATTCAACTCTTTTTTCTCAAAGCACCGGGGACATGTCTTTAATAAAGTATGGTGTTTTTCCATCAGCACTATGGGATAGCATGAATTTTCACCATTCAAAATGTTCCCATTCAAAGCATGCCTGCACAGACACCCAGTTTTGCAGAAAGTACACACGTTGCTTTTCTATGCGTTGGACGCAACCACTGTTTGCAACCCAAGCATGCAACCAGGTGCGCCCACATGATGATGGCAGAATGGTCGCGTGCTTCACACTGGAAAATCATGAGTGTTTTCAAACTATAGAGTCCAAATAAACCATAAACGGTTTACTTCAGATCTTGAACTCTGTTCGAAGTAGACGAATAGAAGCACAGACATACGGAAAGGCCTTTTACTTGGAGGGGGAGGTGGGGGGAGAGGCGAAAGTCGTTTGCTTCAAGATACTATTTGTTACTGCCCCGATTTACGAGACTGGCTTTTTTTATTGCGAAGTACGTCTCTATCGTCTGAAATTCGAAGGAATTTCTCTAGAGGAATCTCTCCGGAATATTGGGACCAATTCCAGTGCCTCACTATTTTCAGAAGTCTGCCCAGATATTTTTGCCCTGAAAAATACACTTCCCATAAAAATTCGCAAGCATTACGCTGACTTGTCTGACTTTTACAAAGTTAGCAGAGCTAGGTGCGTTACCATCATAGAGTACCATCTCGCATATTTGTGAATAGGTGTGTGAGTGAAACTCAAGTACTGGAATCGTGAGTGAGTCAACTTTCAAGTCTGCCTTAAGTTAGCACATGTTCAGTTTGTCATCAGCGGAAAAAATTATGTTGGTGTAGTAGCAGTAATGATCACATCTGATTACTTGCAATTACGTGCTTTTCATGCCGCCGTAGGCATCGCATGTGGTACGAGATCGACCTGTGCTTGCTTGCCAGCTGCAGTCCGGTAGCGTATTGTGCGCTGAGGCAGCCGGAGGTGTGGTGTGTAGTTTGGTTCTATTTGTGTTTGTGAGAGTTTATTGTCTTTACTTGTTTTCAGACCATGCCGCTATTTTAGTAAGATAAAGTAAGATGTTTTAGTAAGCTGTTTTAGTAAGATGTTGTAGTATGAAGACCATGCCGCTGTTTTATTAAGATAAAACTAATGAATAGTAAACTGTGTACCTCCTAGTTTGTCACAATTTATCTTACTAAAACAGCGGCATGGTCTGAAAACAAGTAAAAGACAGTAAGCGTTGGCCGGAAACAGCCAATGCGCAAACGTTGAAAGCTCTCGCTAAAGAATGCACTTTCGCGGCTGTTACTGCAGAGGAATACCATGCTGAGCTGACGAGAGACGCCTTTATAAACAGCATCTCTTCGCCTTTCATACGCCAAAGGATTCTTGAAAAAGATGAGTTGAATTTGGTGCAAGCTGTAGAACTTGCGGATGGGTTATACCGTGCGCAGAAACAAGCTATGCAGATGGGTCGGGAGACCGTTATGACTGTACCCAAATCGGACCCTTCACGTAACGTTCCGTTTGAGTCAGACTGTTCGTTATCTGCTTATACCAAGCGAAAATGTATTTTCTGTGGCGGAAAACTACACGCAAGTCGTCGTTCTTGCCCTGCCGTAAATGCTGTTTGCCATAATTGCAATAGGCGAGGACACTTTGCCAAGGTGTGCAAATCTAAAGCGAAGGATGCTTCTGACAACGTATTGGTGGGTTCTGCCGCTGGCGCTTTGGCTTCGAGCAGTTTACAAGTTCGCGATGATAATTGTTTTTCTGAGTCTCTTTGCTCAGTCGGAGCCTAGAAATCGTTTTCTATCGCTGCTGCGCCTGCTAATTTGGGTCCCACCGTTATCAAGGCTAAGCTAAAAGATCAACTGGTAGATGTTTTGATCGACACTGGTGCCTCTGATAACTTCATAAATAGAAGAGTTCGGACGAGTTACAGATTGAAGGTCTGGGATCAGCTGAACACATTTCCCTTGCTGCGACAAAAGCTGAGGCAAAAATTGATGGCAAGGCCGTTATTGACATTGACATTTGTGGCAAGTTGTATCGTCAAGTCCAGTTGGGACTAATGTCAGACCTTTGTGCCGATGTCATTTTGGGCCAGAAGTTCCTTAGACGGCATTCGGAACTTACTTTGCATTA